>Ga0310786_10000278_pt1 | contig 85182 bp, 80 predicted proteins | sample AusTroGonzalo_MG_FD_203881 | JGI IMG/M metagenome (GOLD analysis project Ga0310786, IMG submission 203881) | Bovine rumen microbial communities from tropical cattle in Woodstock, Queensland, Australia - Gonzalo_03 (v2) (version 2) | ecosystem: Host-associated > Mammals > Digestive system >... | reverse complement strand
ACCTTTGCACCCGCAAACGAAAGGAATGCAGTGACACAATGGTGCCTTAGCTCAGTTGGTAGAGCATCGGACTGAAAATCCGTGTGTCCCCGGTTCGATTCCTGGAGGTACCACTCCTCCTTTCATTATGAATCCCGCGAAAGTCGTGTTGACTCGTAGCGGGATTTTTTTTGCGTTTATGCAAGCAAGCAAAAGGCAAGCTAAAAGGCGGACTTATATAAGCCCGCCTTTTGTTCTTTTTAGGTATATAATCTTAGAGGTTGGCAAGAGCCACCACCTTGTCGACAGCAGCGCTGAGGCCATCGGTATTCTTACCGCCAGCCTGGGCGAAGTGAGGCTGTCCGCCACCACCACCCTGAATGAGCTTGGCAGCTTCGCGCACCATCTGTCCGGCGTTCAGGCCGTGGTCGCTAACCATATCGTCGCTCATCATCACAGTAAGCATGGGCTTATCCTGGAACTTAGAGCCGATGACGCAGAAGAACGGAGCCTGGACGGCAGCACGCAGCTGGAACACGAGGTCCTTCACGGAGTTGGGTTGCATCTCCAATACACGGGTGATGACGTTGACGCCGTTGACGGTCTGAATCTCGGTGAGCAAGTAGTTCTTGGTACGCTCCACAGCCTGCGCCTGGAACGACTCAATCTCTTTCTTCATGCTGTCGTGCTCCTCGATATACTTGTGGACAACGGCCTCCAGGTCCTTGGCATTGTTGAAGAGTGCCTTGATGGCCTTCAAGTGATCCTCCATCACATACAGCAGGTCTTCGCACTCGCGGCCTGTCTTGGCCTCGATACGACGAATGCCGGCAGCTACGCTACTCTCAGATAGAATCTTGAAGAAACCGATGCGACCTGTTGAGCTGGCGTGTACGCCACCACAGAATTCGCACGAGGGACCGAAACGCACCACGCGCACCTTGTCGCCATATTTCTCGCCGAAGAGAGCGATGGCTCCCAGCTGCTTAGCCTCGTCGAAAGGCATGTCGCGATGCTCGTCGATGTGGATATCCTGACGAATCATATCGTTGACCATACGCTCCACCTGACGCAGCTGCTCGTCGCTCACCTTCTCGAAGTGAGAGAAGTCGAAACGCAGGGTGTCAGGGCTGACGAATGAGCCCTTCTGCTCCACATGGTCGCCCAGAATCTGCTTCAATGCATAGTCCAGCAGGTGGGTAGCGGTGTGGTTGGCTGCCGAGGCATCGCGCAGGTCGGTATCTACGCAGGCCATAAATGGTGCTGTGAGGTCTTTGGGCAGCTGCTTCACGATGTGAACGGTCTGACCGTTCTCGCGCTTCGAGTCGATAACCTCAACGGTCTCGTTCTCACCAGCCAGCACGCCCTTGTCACCTACCTGACCACCCATCTCTCCATAGAACGGGGTGTAGTCGAGCACCAACTCGTAGAACTCGTTTTTCTTCTGTGTCACCTTGCGATAGCGGAGGATATGGCACTCGTACTCAGTATAGTCGTAGCCCACGAACTGCTGTTCGCCTGGCTGCAGCTCCACCCAGTCGCTGTTTTCAACAGCAGCGGCATTGCGGGCACGCTCTTTCTGCTTCTGCATCTCCACGTTGAACTGCTCCTCGTTAACCGTAAAGCCGTTCTCACGACAGATGAGCTCTGTCAGGTCGAGGGGGAAACCGTAGGTGTCGAACAGACGGAAAGCCTGAACGCCATCGAGCTCGGTCTTGCCTTCTGCTTTGTGCTGCTCCATAGCCTTGTCGAGCATTGAGATACCCTTGTCGAGGGTGCGCAGGAATGCGTCTTCCTCTTCCTTCATCACCTTGGCAATGAGCTGCTGCTGAGCCTTCAACTCGGGGAAGGCATCGCCCATCTCCTCAACGAGGGTGGGGAGCAGTTTGTAGAGGAAGGCCTCTTTCTGACCCAAGAATGTGTAAGCATAGCGTACAGCACGACGCAGGATACGGCGGATCACGTAGCCAGCCTTAGCATTTGATGGCAACTGACCATCGGCAATAGAGAAGGCTACAGCACGCAGGTGGTCAGCGCAGACACGCATGGCCACGTTGATATTGTCCTGCTCTTTGGTGATGGGATTCTCCGTCTCTTCCTCGAAGGTAGTATATTTCAAACCTGTAATCTGCTGTTCGGCCTTGATGATGGGCTGGAACACGTCGGTATCGTAGTTAGAGTGCTTGCCCTGCATCATGCGAACCAAGCGCTCAAAGCCCATACCAGTATCGATAACATTCATCGACAGAGGCTCGAGCGAGCCATCAGCCTTACGGTTGAACTGCATGAACACGATGTTCCAAATCTCAATGACCTGTGGGTCGTCCTGGTTCACCAGTTCACGACCAGTCTTACCGGAAGCCTTGCGCTGCTCAGGGGTACGAGAGTCTACGTGAATCTCAGAGCAGGGACCACAGGGACCTGTATCGCCCATTTCCCAGAAATTATCGTGCTTATTACCATTGATGATGTGATCGGCAGGCACGTGCTTAGCCCAGTATTTGGCAGCCTCGTCATCGCGAGGAATGTTCTCTTCGGGCGAACCCTCGAACACTGTCACATAGAGATCCTCTGGATTCAGTTTCAGCACATCAACCAGATATTCCCATGCCATATCGATGGCGCCCTCCTTGAAATAATCACCAAAGCTCCAGTTGCCCAGCATCTCGAACATCGTGTGGTGATAGGTGTCGTGGCCTACCTCTTCCAAGTCATTATGCTTGCCGCTAACGCGCAGACACTTCTGTGTATCGGCTCGGCGACGTGGTTCTGGGTCGCGTGTTCCCAGGATAATATCTTTCCACTGGTTCATGCCGGCGTTGGTAAACATCAGCGTCGGGTCGTCCTTGATTACCATTGGTGCAGAGGGCACAATGGCGTGCTGTTTCGACTCAAAAAAAGTCTTGAATGAGTCGCGAATCTCTTTTGCAGTCATCATTATTTTGTCTTGTTTTGAAATTTTGCGTGCAAAATTACTCTTTTTTTCTCAAATAAGCGAAGTATTCTCATGCATTTTTCTGAATACGCAAGGTTTTTTCCCGCTTTTAGGGGTCGGAGAGAAATCTCCGGCCCCTGTATTCTTTTTCATTTTCATCATAGTACCCTGCATCACACCATAAGGTGTCATGCATGACGATGTCAACGCTTGTTGTTTACTAATGGCGTTACTGAAGTCCGTCGAGTTGGTGTTTCAGCGCCTGGAGGTCATCGCGCACACCCATCAGGCGTGTCAGCACCTCTGCACGACGGTCTGCACCATCGCGGTTGGCATTGATGATTTTCTTGGCTGCTGCCAACTTGAAGCCACGTTCCTTCACCAAGTTGTAAATCAGCCTGATTTCCTTGATGTCGTTTTCAGTATACTGACGTACTTTGTTGGGTCCGGCAGTCTTGGGCTTCAGATAGGGAAACTCTGTTTCCCAGAAACGCAACGTGCTCTCGTTGAGGCCAAACATCTCGGCCACCTCCTTGATGGAGTAGTAGAGCTTGAGGTTTTTGTTCAGATTCAGTGCCATATTGAGTAAAGATTTTAGATGTTGCTATAATTTCGCTTTATTCGTAGAGTGAGCGGGGAATGGCGATAGGCAAGCGCTTGCGCTTGAACTCCGAGTTGCGATGACGCTGCAGCACACGTTCTACCGTCTCAGCACCATAGGCTGCGTTCAGGCGAACAACTGCAGAAGCCTGAGCCTCGGCCTGTCCATTAGCCTGGATATAGGTGTTGAGAATATCGTCGACCTCCTCGTAGGTGTGTCCTGGGGCTATCTGTCCCATATCGCCACCAGCCGACACGCCATTGCCATCGGTAGGCATGATGTCGTAGGCAGCTTTCAGGGCCTTATAGCGAGGGTCGTTCTGGTCAGGATAGACCTCTGTGAAGAGATACTTACACAGCTCGTAGACCTCGTGTTTCCACAGTCCGCCAATGGGGTTGTAGTCGGCCACATCGCCATGAATGGTCCAGAAACCCAGATAATGCTCTGTGAGGTTGTCGGTGTCCATCACCATTCCACCTGTGACAGAAGCTAGGTTATAGAGGTAGATCATGCGCAGGCGAGCCTTGATGTTGCCCTGAGAGACGGGTGTTGAGGGGTAATGCTGCTCACAGGTAGCTTTCATCAGCAGGTACTGAGCCTGCAGGTTCTCTACCCAGCATTCTGTGCAGAAGGCTTTCATGGCCTTGCTGGCAGAGTCGTTCTCTTCAATGCTGTTGGTGGTGCAGGGCATGCTGACGCCAATGAACTTGAACTGCTGCTGGGGATAGCGTTTTACCACTTCGTGGCAGACGGCAGCAGTCACCGTAGAGTCGATGCCACCTGAGAGTCCCAGAATCATGGTCTTCAGGTGGTGGTTGCTGAGATACTGTGCTGTCTCAGCTACCATGATGTCGAATACTTTTTTGTAATCCATAGTGTGTGTTTGTGTTATAGAATTTGTGAAATTTCCTTCAAGTCTTCAATGCCCTTGAGGTTATCGATGATCTTGCTCACATCGTCGCGATCATGCACGCGAAGGTCGATGATACCGTCGAAGATACCATCCTCGGTGGTGAAGGTCAGCTTACGGATATCGACAGACATCTGGTTGGAGATGACACGTGTGACCTCGTTGACCAGTCCGCGACGGTCTATGCCGCCCAAACGGATGGAGGCGTCGAAGAACAGCAGCTTGTGCATGTCCCATTTCACGTCGAGAATGCGGTTGCCAAAGCTGGCTTTCAGCTTGTTGGCCACAGGACAGGTGCGCTTGTGCAGCTCTATGCGGTTGTTGTTGTCGATATAGCCCAGGGTGTCATCGCCAGGGATGGGGTGACAGCAGTCAGGGAAGAGATACTGTCGGATGTTATCCTCGTTGACGTAGATGGGCTTCTTGCGGTTGAACTTCTCAGGCACGACAAACAGTTCTGGCTGCTGTTCTGTTTCCTCCTCCGGCTTTGAAGCCTTGATGAATGGAACATATTTGCGCCAGCCACCGCTGGTTTCTGTCTTTTTCTTGTTCTTTCCGTTCAGCTCGTCGATATCCTTTTCTCCGAGGATGACGACATTCTCGCCAATAGCCTGGAATAGCGCCTCACGACGTCTGACGTCATGGAACTTGCACAGGCGGTCGATGACTGATGGTGACGACTCGAAGCCGTTCTTTTCCAGCCATTCGTTCAGTTTCTCCTCGCCCTTCTTCTGAATCTCGCGGTAGGTGCGGCGCAGGATGGCCTCAATCTTAGCCTTGGCCTTAGCCGTAGAGACGAAGTTGATCCATGAGGGTTGCACATGATGCGTCTTTGACGTCAGGATCTCTACCTGGTCACCACTCTTCAGCTTGTAACTGAGGGGCACCAGCTTGTGGTTCACCTTGGCACCAATGCAGTGTGAGCCCAGGAAGGTATGGATAGAGAAGGCGAAGTCGAGCACCGTACAGCCCGAGGGCATGGTCTTAATCTCACCCTTTGGGGTGAAGACGAAGATCTCTGTGGCAAAGAGGTTCAACTTGATGGCATCGAGGAAGTCCATCGCATCTGGCTGTGGGTCGTCGAGAATCTCTTTGATGGTGCGTAGCCACTCGTTCAGCTCTGATTCGTCTTCGGTATATTCCTCTTCTATGCCGTCTTTGTATTTCCAGTGGGCGGCCAGTCCCTGCTCTGCAATCTCGTGCATGCGGTCAGAGCGTATCTGCACTTCAATCCAGTGTCCTTGCTTCGACATCAGCGTGACGTGCAGCGCCTGATAGCCATTTGCCTTGGGATGACTGAGCCAGTCGCGTGTTCTGTCTGGATGAAACTTATAAATCTTCGTTAGTGCCACATAGATATTGAAGCACTCGTTGATTTCCTCCTCACGAACCTTAGGTGTGAAGATGATGCGTACAGCCAGAATATCGTAGATCTCGTCGAAGGTGACACCCTTGTTCTGCATCTTGTTCCAGATAGAGTAGGGGGTCTTCACACGCTCACGTATCTCATATTCAAACCCCATCTTGTTCAGGGCCTCCTTGATAGGCTCGATAAACTGGTCGAATGACTGGTGACGTGATACGCGGGTCTCTTCCAGCTTCCGCTCGATAAAGGCATACTCCTCGGGATGCTCGAAACGGAAACTCAGGTTCTCCAGTTCGGACTTAATCTTATAGAGTCCCAGTCGATGGGCCAGAGGTGCGTATAGATAGAGCGTCTCGCCAGCAATCTTATACTGTTTGTTGGCAGGCTGTGATTCCAGGGTGCGCATGTTGTGCAGACGGTCGGCAATCTTAATCAGGATGACGCGGATGTCGGCACTCATGGTGAGCAGCAGCTTCTTGAAGTTCTCAGCCTGTGCCGATGCCTGCTCACCAAAGATACCACCGCTGATCTTCGTCAGTCCGTCGACAATCTGTGCAATCTTGGCGCCGAACATGTTTTCTATATCCTCTACCGTATAGTCGGTGTCCTCCACCACGTCGTGGAGCAGGGCTGCACAAATGCTGGTAGAGCCCAGTCCAATCTCAGAACAGGCAATCTGTGCCACAGCAATAGGGTGCATGATATAGGGCTCACCCGACAGTCGGCGCACACCTTTGTGAGCCTGTCGTGCGAAATTGAATGCCTTGGTAATCAGGTCTACCTTCTTGCGATGTCGCGAGTTCAGATAGTCGTTCACCAGCCGCTCAAAGGCATCGTTAATCAGTTTTTCGTCAGCGGCTTCTTGTTTCAACTGCTCATCATCCATAAATCATCCTCCTTATACCTTATTATATATATTAGCGCACTCTGAGTTTCTGTCCTACACGGATGGTATCCTTGCGAAGTCCGTTGAGCTTGCGGATCTTGGCAGCAGTCGTTCCATATTTCCTTGCAATACCACCTATCGTGTCACCACGACGCACTGTATGATATTTGGCACCAGAAGAGCGCTTGTCTGATTTGCTTGATTTCACGCTTTGTTCGTCAACGTCGACAACCAGACGCTTATCTGAAGAACTGGCGTTATAGACGGAATCCTGCATCTCAATAAAACGTGTCACATCGGTCAGTGGCAGTCGGATAGCATAGGGCTTCGTGGCGCCAGGCACAATGTCGCGTTTGTATTCAGGATTGAGTGAGCGCAGCATCTGAATGTCGAAACCGCAAATGCTGGCCACCTGGTTGAGGTTGATATTACGGTCTACCAACACCGTGTCAGTCTTGACGGGCAGACGACTGCTCATCGGACAGATGTTATGCTCGCAGTAATAGTTCATCACATAGTTGGCAGCGATGAAGGCAGGCACATAGCCACGAGTCTCCTTGGGCAGATAGGGGTATATCTTCCAGTAGTCGCGTTCGCCACCAGCACGTGAGATAGCCTTGTTGATATTGCCAGGACCGCAGTTATAGGCTGCAATTACCAGGTTCCAGTCGTTGTAGACCTTATAGAGGTCGCTCAGCAGACGGGCTGCAGCATACGATGCTTTCACAGGGTCACGACGTTCGTCAACCAGTGAGTTGGTCTCCAATCCGTATTGCTTGCCAGTGCTCAGCATGAACTGCCACAGGCCAGTAGCTCCCACGCGAGAGACGGCTGTGGGGTTCAGGGCCGACTCGATGATAGGCAGGTACTTTAGTTCCAGCGGCAACTGATAGGCATCGAGGGCCTCTTCGAATATGGGCATATAGAAGTTGGAGGCACCCAGCAGGAAACCTACAGTACGGCGCATACGTCCTGTGTAGCGGTCGATGCACGACTGCACCACCTCGTTGTAAGGCATCTCCATAACGGTTGGCATGCGATACAGGCGCTCTATATATACCTCCTTCGAGAAGGTGGGGTTCTCGTCTTTCGTCTGACAGTCGTTGTCTGGCTCGAGGTATGTCTTCGACATATACTCGTTCATCAAGCTGTCCAGGTTGTAGGTCATGGACTCAGGGAATTCGATGTCCTCTTCAGAGCCCTGCTCGTCGATGACTTCTTCTATCTCGTCAGCACTCTCGTAATCTTCCTCCTCTTCCTCTACAACCTGTGCATGAAGGGTGGCAGGTAAGAATGCTAGCAGACAGAGAGGCACGAAGAAGTTCCGCGCAGCCCATTTGAAAGATGTATATTTCCTATTCCTCATTCGTCATTTCTCGTTTAAAAATTGATACTGCAGTTGACGCCCAACGATGTGGCGTACAGTGGATTCATGGATGACTTGTTCTCCATAATCGTAGGACGTACCTTCAGACTCAGGTCTTTGGAGATGTCGAAAGCAGACAGCTCAGCATCGACATAGGCATCAATCACCGAGATGGCATAGACGCCTATCAGACAGAAGAAACTCAAGTCACGCCAGCGGCGGTATTTGTCCTTTCGGCTCTTGAATACCTGTTTATAGCGCTCGATGTTCGAATCGTTAATCTGTTTTCCCAGATGGAGGAACTGATTGTAACTGGCTGTCGTCGGGTCATTGTCCATAATGTCCAGATAGGCCTGCGAGTAGTCGTGATACATCATGTTGTTCCACATCATGGCATAGATACATCCCACGAAACCGCCATAGACGATGGGCAGTTTCCAGTATTTGCGGTTGTAGATCTGTCCTCCGCCAGGGATGACCAGTGCCAGCCACAGTGCCCGCTGAGGGTTGGGGCGCCATGTGCTCCAGTCGCGCTTCGCCTTCATGGTGGGAGGTTCTAGCTCTACGATGGACTTCATGTGTTTGATGGTGTCGCTGATGGCTGCGGTGTCAACAGCCATTGCTTCATACATCGAGTCGATAGCCATGACGATAGAGTCAGAAACCTCGTTCTGTGCCACAGCCGATGACGGTAAAAAGGTAAGAAGGTAGAAAGGTAAAAAGAAAAATAGCCTTTTCACCCTCCTGTTAATCCTTGTTGTCATGTCCGACATCTTCATCTTTACTTTTTTACCCTTTTATTCTTGTTTATTTTCCCAACAGCGACAGGATGCGGTTCAGGTCATCCTCGTTGGTGAATGCGATACTGATCTTTCCATTACCCTTGGCTGTGCACGACAGCTGGACCTTTGCCTTCAGACGGTCAGAGAGATACTGCTTCTTCTCATTCAGACTGTCAGACAGGGGGGTGTTGGTGGCGATACGCTTACGTACCAACTGCACATCCTCGCCATTCTTCAGGGCCTGCACCATCTCCTCCACCTTACGTACAGAATACTGGTTCTTCTGTACATCGCGGAACAGCTTCAGCTGCATCGAGGGAGAGTCGAGCGACAGCAGGGCACGGGCATGTCCCATGTCAATCTCGTGGTTCTTCAGAGCCATCTGAATCTGGGCGGGCAACTTCAAAAGGCGCATATAGTTGGTAACGGCAGTACGGCTCTTGCCTACACGCTCCGATATCTTCTCCTGCGTCATGCCACTGGCCTCGGCCAGATGCTCATAGGCCAGCGCAATTTCAATGGCATTCAGGTCCTCACGCTGGATATTCTCTACCAGCGCCAGCTCCATCACACTCTCATCGTCAGCGGTACGGATATAGGCAGGAATAGAGGTTAAGCCTGCCATCTGCGAAGCACGCCAGCGACGCTCACCAGCAATGATCTGATAGCGGTTCTCGCTAACCTGACGCAGGGTGATAGGTGCAATGATACCCATGTTCTGGATACTGGTGGCCAGCTCCTGCATGGCTTCCTGGTCAAACTCACGACGGGGCTGGTCAGGATTGGGTTCTATCTGCTCGATGGGAATCTCGTTCAGGTTCGATGAGCCCTGCGTCTTCACATCGCTGGTGTCAATGAGGGCGTCCAGCCCACGTCCATTGCCTATATCGTCCAGGCCACGGCCCAGCACACTCTTGTCAAATTTCTTTCTGACTGCCATAGTTACTTCGTCTTGCTAATGATTTCCTTTGCTAAAGCCAAATGGTTTTTACTGCCGGTAGAGTCGGCATCGTAGAGGATGACGGGCAGACCGTGTGACGGACTTTCCGACAGTTTTACGTTACGCTGAATAACGGTCTTGAAGACTAACTCCTGGAAGTGACGCTTCACCTCGTCGTAAATCTGGTTGGCCAGACGCAGACGAGAGTCGTACATCGTCAGCAGGAAACCTTCAATCTCGAGTTTCGGATTCAGCTTAGATTTGATAATCTTGATGGTATTGAGCAACTTTGAGATACCCTCCAATGCAAAATACTCACACTGCACAGGGATAATCACTGAGTCTGCTGCTGTCAGCGAGTTAACAGTGATGAGGCCCAGCGAGGGTGAGCAGTCAATGAGGATATAGTCATATTCGTTGCGGATGGGGTCCAACAGCTTCTTGATAACTTTTTCGCGGTTGTCCAGATTCAGCATCTCAATCTCTGCGCCCACCAGGTCTATATGACTGGGAATGATGTCAAGTCCCTCAATATCAGTGGTATAGATAGCCTCGCGCACATCAGTATGATTGATGATGCACTCATAGAGCGAGCAATCCACCTCCTTCAAGTCAACACCCAGTCCACTCGAGGCATTGGCCTGCGGATCAGCATCCACAACCAGTACACTCTTCTCAAGCGTAGCCAGCGAAGCTGCCAGATTAATGGTTGTTGTCGTTTTGCCAACGCCGCCTTTCTGATTTGCTAATGCAATGATTTTTCCCATTTCAATCTTTCTCCTTATTAGATAATAGACTGCAAAGGTAGTAATTTTCCGTGAAACAACGTTGTTTCACCAGATTTATTTTAATTATTTTAGATTTTTGGGTATTTCAAAGAAAATAAGTATCTTTGCACGCAAAAACAGAAAAAGAATGACAGAAAGACCTCTGATATTGATTTCCAACGACGATGGCTATCAGGCCAAAGGCATTATGTGCCTGGTAGATATGTTGCGCGATATGGCCGACATCATCGTCTGTGCACCTGACTCAGCCCGCTCGGGTTTCTCGTGTGCATTCTCTGCCACCATCCCTCTCCGACTGAATTTACAGAAGAAAAGTGAGGGCGTGGAGATATGGTCGTGTAATGGTACGCCTGTTGACTGTGTCAAGATGGGACTGGCCAATATCTGCCCCCGCAAGCCCGATATGATTATTGGTGGTATCAACCATGGTGACAATGCCTCTGTAAATACGCATTATAGCGGTACGATGGGTGTTACGCTGGAGGGCTGCATGAAGTTTATCCCTTCTGTGGCCTATTCTCTTTGTGACTATCGCGGCGATGCAGACTTTGAGCCGCTACGCCCTTATATCCGTCATTTTACGGAGAAGGTGCTGCGCGAGGGACTGCCCAAGGGCATCTGTCTGAACATTAACTTCCCGCTGGCGCCTACATTCTTAGGGGTGAAGATGTGTCGTATGGCTTATGGCTCTTGGTGTAACGAGACCACCCAGTGCCATCACCCTCGTGGTTATGACTACTGGTGGATGGTTGGACACTATCGCAACGAGGAACCAGAACAGGAGGATACAGACCGTTGGGCGCTGGATCACGGCTATGTGGCTATCACGCCCACACACATGGATGTGACGGCCTATGAGTTTCTAAAGCAGAAAAAGGACTGGGAACAATAATTGTCTATTATGAAGTATTACCTGATAGCTGGTGAGGCCTCAGGCGATTTACACGCCTCACGACTCATGATGGCCCTGAAGGAGCAGGACGCTGCAGCAGAGTTCCGATTCTATGGTGGTGACCTGATGCAGTCGGCTGGTGGTGTGCGTGTAAAACATTATCGTGAGTTGGCCTATATGGGTTTTGTGCCTGTGTTGCTGCATCTGCCTACCATTCTTCGTAATATGAAGCAGGCCAAGCGCGACATTGTATCGTGGCAACCTGATGTGGTCATCCTTGTCGATTATCCAGGCTTCAACCTCGATATTGCCAAATATGTCAAGAAACACACCAACATCCCTGTCTACTACTATATCTCGCCCAAGATATGGGCTTGGAAGGAGTATCGCATCAAGAATATCAAGCGCGATGTAGATGAGCTGTTCTCTATTCTGCCCTTCGAGGTGGAGTTCTTCGAGGGAAAGCATCATTATCCCATCCATTATGTCGGCAATCCTACTGCCGATGAGGTAAAGGAGTTTTTAGAGGAAAGTGGCGCTCGGCCGAAGGACGCTTGCTACCAGAGGGACGCAAGAAAGAGGAGAGTGGAAAGTGGAAAGAGGAATGAGGAAACCTCAAACCTCAAACCTCAAACTTCAAACCAGAAGCCCATCATTGCCTTGTTGGCTGGTTCCAGAAAGCAAGAGATCAAGGATAACTTGCCCACAATGATTCAGGCAGCCAAGAAGTTTGAGCAAGACTATGAACTGGTGCTGGCAGGTGCTCCCAGCATCGATGATGCCTATTATAATCAGTTTATAGCTGGCACTAACGTGCGCCTGGTGAAGAACCAAACCTACCAACTTCTTTCTGAAGCCCATGCTGCACTGGTAACCAGTGGTACGGCAACGCTTGAGACAGCGTTATTCCGTGTACCTCAGGTGGTATGTTACGAGACACCTCTTCCTCGTCTGATAGGCTGGCTGCGTAAGAAGGTCCTCAAAGTGAAATATATCTCACTGGTTAACCTGATTGCAGACCGTGAGGTGGTGCGTGAACTGGTTGCCGATACCTTCACGCTGGAAAACATCTCTCATGAACTGGAAGTGATCCTCTCTGGTCCAGAACGAGAGCAGATGCTGAAAGGCTACGAGGATGTTTGGGCACGACTTGGAAAAGAGAATGCCCCTCGTAATGCAGCGAGAATCATGATTGAACTGTTGGGAAAAACGTCAGCTTAACCCAATTTCAGACTCAGCAGCGTCAGGTCATCATTGACCTCGGCACCGTCGCGGAACTGATCGACCAGTGCCTTCAGACACTCGTCAAGTTCCTTACCATTTTCAAAGTGGTTGTTGCACAGGAAGTTCATCAGACGCACCTCGCCAAACTGCTCCTGTTTTTTGTTCTCTGCCTCTGTCAGACCATCAGAATAAACCAGTAGCGGATGTCCCTTGATTGTTTCAATCTCCTCACCTTCATATTCCAATTCAGGCCACAGACCAATTGGCGCATTGGGCTTCATCTCGATGAAATGTGCAGGATGTGGGCCGTTGTCGCCTTTCTTTACAGGAGCATCAGTCAGAACAGGCGGGTTGTGACCGGCATTACAGAATGACAGCTTACCACTATTCAGGTCGAGCAGTCCTATGAACATCGTCACAAACATGCCTTGCTCGTTATTCTCTGTCAGAGCCATATTCATATGGGTGGCAATCTCTGCCGGCATCATGTGCTGGGCTGCCATAGTACGGAACAGACGGGTAGCCTGAGCCATGAACAGGGAGGCGGGAACACCCTTGCCGCTGACGTCGCCCAAGCAGAAATACAGTTTGTCACCCTCTAACAGATAACCATACAAGTCACCACCAACTTCCTTGGCAGTGGTCATCAAGGCATGCAGATCGAGACCTTCACGCAATGGGAACTGATGGGGCACCATCGACATCTGAATATCGCGGGCAATACGCAGCTCACTTTCAATGCGTTCCTTGGCTGCAGTGGTCTCTTCCAACTGGTTATAGGCCACCTGCAATTTCTCGTGAGCTTCTTCCAAACGCTGGTGGGCATGCTTCAGGCGCTTGGCCGACCTGTAACGGAAGAAGATAAAGATAGAGAAGAAGACCACCACCAATGCCAATGCTATCAAGGAGCTGATCATGCGCTGGCGAGCCATTTCTGCCTGCTGGATAGCTATCTGTGCTTCCTTCTGCTGGGTCTCGTAGATAATAGCCAACTCGGCAGTATCGTCACCCTTTCTCTTGACAATGGCACTGTCCAGCGCATTACAGAGCTGTAGGCTGACAGCCATCACCGAGTCCTTGCGGAGAGCTTCTACGTTGGCACGCAGCTTGGGAAGCAGGTAGAGCTGGATATTGTCGAGCGATGGTTCCAATCCCCAGTCTTCAATCATCTGGTCTAAGTAACGATAGTTGTCAGCAGCCTCCGTATAGAGACCTGCTGCCATCAGGTAGTCGTTAGCATAGATTCTGCCTGTGCTGGTCTTGGAGAATTCAGTCTGCAAGAAAGCCTTATAGGCCTTGGCTGCTTCTGCCGTCCTGTTCAGTCCCTGCATGGCCACCGCTCTCATAATCTCTATTCGTCCCTGATATTCATCGAAATACTCTCGACGGGCATCAGGCTTTTCGCTATATAGGCCAAGCAGCATCTCTGTACGGTCAATCCAATAGACGGCCTCGTCAAATCGACGGGTGTTGATATATGCCAGACTGGTATATACGGTACCTATGACTGCCTCCTGTAATCCACGAGCCGTACTGTCTGTAGACCATCGGTTCACATAGTGCTCACGGGCTGAGTAGAAACTTTCCTGTGCCTCTTCGCCATGACCCAGGTTCAACTGGCAGCAACCGATATTATTCAACAGGATGGCATAGTCGATATCCGAGCCATAGCCCGTCTCCTGCAGTTTCTTCACGGCAGGCATGGCCACACGCAGTGCACCTTCATAGTCGCCTTTGACGAGTAGCAGTTCTGACAGTCTGCGGGCTGACTTGACGTAGGCCATAGAGTCTTGTGCTGTCTCAATCTTGCCGTCAATCACCTTTTTATAATAGAACTCAGAAGTGCGATATTGCGCCTGACGATAGTAGGCCACACCTCTCCAACGGTTAGCGTCCATAGATGAGATGCTGCCATTTTGCTCAAAACTATCGGCCAGTGCTAACACACGGTCATAGTCTTTTTGATAGCCTGCTTCAAAGATAAGGCTGTCGGCATGTTCTGATTTAAAGTCGGATGTTTTTGTGTTGTGTTCACACGACACAATGACCGCAATGATTGCGACCATGCATACCATAGGCCAGTGTCTCGTTAGTTTCATCATTTTATATGTTATTGATTTCGTTTGCAAAGATAATGATTTTCCACGAAAGTCAATCTTTTTTTTCGAAAAACTTTTTGCGTTCTTGCCAAATCTCTATAGAATTGATGATATTTTGCCATAGGATGTAGCAACCAGGCCCCACAGAGGATAAAGGATTCAGGTAGGTGATGCCCAACCAGATGGCAAAGGCGGTGTTCTTCTGCCCTAAGGCCTGACCTGCTTCCTGGGTCCTGTTGAAGAAATGACCTATGAAGCGACCTACTGCAAACTGGATGATACAGAGCACAAGTCCTAACAAAGCTATCGTAGTGAGTAACAGCAATGAAGTCTCGGCATGTACGATGTTCTTCACGGTGGTACCAGTCACAATCATCAACGAACAGCCCCAGAGATAGAACGACAGGTCACGGATGCTTGTAATCTTTTGATGCAGTTTGTGCATCGTGTGCTTTACCACATAAGCCAGCAGCATGGGGACTACAAGCAGAATGACAACTTGATAAAGAATCTTGGTGAAGGCACTCATGAACGAGACATCGGCTCCTTTCTCAATCATTGGGAAACATAGGGGCACCAGCAGCACCGTGATGAAATTTGACAGAAAGGTAAAGGTGGTGGTCTGCTCCAGCGATCCTCCCAGCTTCTGTGTCACTACCGCGGCAGCAGTGGCGCAGGGGGCGATGATGCACATCAGCAGGGCTTCCAGCAGTACCAGCTTCTCGTCTTTCAGGTTCAACCCCAGAATTAGTGCCATCACGATGCCTACAAACAGCAGGTTGAACACACTCACCCACAGATGCCACCATACTGGTCTCATCTTGTGGAAGTCCACCTTGCAGAACGTCACGAAGAGCACCAGGAACATAAACATCGGCAGGATAGCCTCCATGATGGGGTCAAAGAACAAGGCTGCCCCTTCTAGTTGTGGCACAAAGGCAAAAACCAGATAGGCAACGGCACCAATACCCATTGATACAGGCAGTGTCCAGTCTTTCAGAAATTTTATGATGTCCATAATCGCGACAAAGGTACATAATTTGTTGGAGTTAAAGGGAGTTAAGGGAGTTAAAGGGAGTTAAAGGACGATAGTTTATTGAGCAAAATTAACTATATTTGCGAATCAATTCATTTATTACCTAACTAAAAAACCGATTAATTATGGATTACAAGATTATTGACATCGAAGGTGTAGGCGACGTTTATGCAGAGAAGCTGCAGGCCGCAGGTATCAACAAGGTGAGTGAGCTGCTCGAGAAATGTGCAGCCCCCAAGGGACGTAAGGAACTGGCTGAGGCTACGGGTATCTCAGAGAAGCTTATCCTGAAATGGACCAACCATGCAGACCTTTTCCGCATCAATGGCGTGGGTCCTCAGTTTGCCGAGCTCCTCGAAGCTGCTGGCGTAGATACGGTGAAGGAGTTCCGTCATCGTGTGGCAGAGAACCTGCAGCCCAAGTTGGTGGAGGTCAATGACAAGAAGAACATCTGCAATCGTGTTCCTGCCGTCAGCGAGATACAGAAGATGATTGACCAGGCCAAGGAACTGGAGCCAAAGATGACCTACTAAGAGTCATATCATACAGAAATCCCCAGCCAGCGCTGGGGATTTTTTATTTGTCGTATGCGTGTGCTGGATAGTCGATGGTGTAGTGTAGTCCTCTACTCTCCTTGCGCTCCAGTGCAAAGCGGGTAATGAGGTAACCCACGTTGATCATGTTACGCAGCTCGCAGATATCCTTCGTGGCCTTTACTCGCTTAAAGAGGTTCTCTGTCTCTTCGTAGAGGGTATCCAGACGCACCCAGGCACGATGCAGGCGCAGGTCAGAACGTACGATGCCCACATAGTTGGACATGATCTCGCCCACCTCCTTGACACTCTGCGTGATAAGCACCTTCTCCTCGTTGGTCATCGTACCTTCATCGTTCCACTCAGGCACCTTCTCATTGAAGTCATACAGGTCAACATGCTCCAACGAGTGTTTAGCGGCAGCATCGGCATAGACCACTGCCTCAATCAATGAGTTGGAGGCCAGACGGTTACCACCGTGCAGACCAGTGCACGAGCATTCACCAATAGCATAAAGACGTTCAATACTTGAGCAACCGTTGAGGTCCACCTTGATACCACCGCACATATAGTGGGCAGCAGGACGAACAGGGATATAGTCGGTGGTGATGTCGATGCCCATGCTCAGGCACTTCTGATAGATATTGGGGAAGTGCTTGCGGGTCTCGACAGGGTCTTTATGGGTGACGTCCAGACACACATGGTCCAGACCGTGAATCTTCATCTCCTTATCAATGGCACGTGCCACGATATCGCGTGGCGCCAGTGACAATCGCTCGTCATATTTCTCCATGAAGCTCTCGCCATTGGGCAGACGCAGTATGCCGCCATAGCCACGCATAGCCTCAGTGATGAGGTAGGCTGGGTGGGTCTCGCCAGGCGAGTAGAGGGCAGTGGGGTGGAACTGCACAAACTCCATGTCGGCCACAGTACCTTTGGCACGATACACCATTGCCTCACCATCGCCAGTGGCAATGACAGGGTTTGTAGTGGTCTGATACACGGCACCGCAACCACCGGTACACATCAGCGTCACCTTCGAGAGATAGGTATCCACCTTCTCTGTCTCGGGGTTCAGCACGTATGCACCATAACAGTTGATATAGGGGGTGCGACGTGTGACCTTGGCACCCAGGTGGTGCTGGGTGATAATCTCCACGGCAAAATGATTCTCTTTGATGGTGATGTTGGGGTTGTTTCTCACAGCCTCCATCAGTCCACGCTGAATCTCGGCACCAGTGTCGTCAGCGTGGTGCAGGATACGGAACTCAGAGTGTCCACCCTCACGATGCAGGTCAAAGCTGCCGTCTTTCTGCTTGTCGAAGTTCACACCCCATTCCACCAGTTGCTTGATTTGCTCAGGTGCGTTTCTCACCACCTGTTCCACAGCAGCGCGGTCGCTGATATAGTCACCTGCAATCATCGTGTCCTCGATGTGCTTGTCAAAATCATCAACGGCCAGGTTCGTAACACTGGCCACGCCACCCTGGGCAAACGAAGTGTTGGCCTCGTCGAGCGAGGTCTTACAGATAAGGCATACCGAGCCTTTCTTGGCTTGGGCCACTTTCAAGGCGTAGCTCATGCCTGCTACACCTGCTCCGATAATCAGAAAGTCGTATTTGTAGACCATACAAATCAAATTTATGGTGCAAAGGTACGAATTTATTCTTATTTTTTAATTCTTAATACTTAATTTTTTGTATCTTTGCACACAATTATGAAGAAAAGATTGATTTTTGGATTGTCGATGCTTCTGTCTACCACGCTTTTCGCGCAGACAGAAGGCTTGGTGAGTGAGGTAGATAGTGTCGTTGTTGACTCCATAGAACAGCACCTGCCATGGCCTAATTGCTTGCAGGTCAGGCTCGACTCTATGATGCGTGACCCCTTGCTCGACTATACACAGCTGGGACTGATGGTTTGGGACCTGACTGACGACCGTCCATTGTTCAGCTTCAACAAACAGCAGCTGATGAGGCCGGCATCTACCATGAAGCTGCTCACGGCCATCACTGCCCTCGACCGCTTGGGTGGCAACTATCAGTATCGCACCTCTTTATATTATAAAGGTGAGATAGTGAGTCATACCCTCAAAGGCGACCTCTACTGCGTGGGAGGCATGGACCCTGCCTTCGATGCTGGTGACCTGCGTATCTTTGCCGATGCACTGAAGCAGGTTGGGGTAGACACCATCAGCGGAAGTATCGTGACCGACATCTCTCTGAAAGATACCCTGAAATGGGGTGAGGGATGGTGTTGGGATGATGATAATCCTGACCTGTCGCCACTGCTGGTCGGACGCAAGACGGGTTTCGTCAAGCGCTTCTCTACTGCTCTGGCAGAAACAGGCATTACTCTTGATCATGTGACGACCACCAATGGCGTATTGCCTTCCGATGCTGTGCTGGTATGCGAGCGTAAACGTAGCATCGACTATATCCTGCAACGTATGATGAAGGATAGCGACAACCTCTATGCTGAGTCTATGTTCTATCAGATTGCAGCCAGCAGTCATCGTCCTGGTCGTGCCAACGATGCTGCACGTGTGGAACGTGCGCTGATAGAGCGTGCTGGCCTGAACTCCTCTCACTATCGTATTGCCGATGGTAGCGGACTCTCGCTCTATAACTATCTCTCTCCGGAACTGGAGGTCAGCATTCTGCGCTATACGTTTAAGCACCAGGCTATGTACGAGCACCTGTTGCCCTCACTGCCCATTGCTGGTGAGGATGGTACGCTGAAGAAACGCATGAAGGATACCTCTGCAGCAGGTAATGTGAAGGCCAAGACGGGCACGGTGACTGGTGTCAGCGCTTTGGCAGGCTATTGCACGGCCTCCAATGGTCATCGTCTGTGCTTCTCCATCATGAATCAGGGCATAGAAAAAAGCTCGGATGGCCGAGCTTTTCAAGATAAAGTTTGTATGATTCTATGTGATTAGAAGTTCACACCGAGGTTGACGAAGAATGCGCCATTGTGCACTGAAGCATCGTCATTCTTTCCAGCAATCTTCCAGTCTGCAATGTTGGTGAGACCAAACTGATAACCCATTTCCAGGTAGAGCTTGTTATACTCAGCACCGCAACCAACCTTGATGCCTACGTCGGGACGGGTGAACTTGTTGCTGCCAAATGAGCTTTCCTTATCTGCGCCTTCACCGGCTTTCATCTTACCGCCAACACCATAGCTGAAGGTAGGACCAATAAAGGGAAGTACAGCAATCTCGTCAGTAGCTGCGATACCATACTTCAACAGAAGAGGGATCTCCAGATAGTTCAGACTTACATAGGTGTTCTTGTCTTTTGAAGCACCGCGCTGGGTGAAGTACAGACCACTCTCCAAGAAGATGGGGGTAGAGTCTGAGATACGGAGACCGAGGACACCTGCAAAGTTCAGACCAGCTTTCGCACCATTGTCATCCATGTCACCTGTCAGGTTTGACACGTTAAGACCCAGGCGCATGCCATAATACACTGTGCTCTCATTGAGAGAGAAACCGCCGCTGTTGAACTGAGCGAACGAAGGTGCTGCGAACAGCACGGCTACGATAGCCACTAATAACTTCTTCATACTTTTTGATTTTAAGTTAATGTTTGATAAAAACTTTGTGCAAAGTAACACATTTTTTTTCATTTCGCCAAACATTTTGACAAAAAATATGCAATCCTACAGCAAAGAAATAGTAAAAAGGTAGACTACAGCGGCAGGAATGGCCAGTAACGACGAGTCAAAACGGTCTAACATACCACCATGACCCGGCAGGATATTACCGCTGTCCTTAATGCCTAAGGTGCGCTTGAAGAGGCTTTCCACCAGGTCGCCCCAGGTGCCGAAGACCACCACGGTAAGACCGAGTCCTGCCCATTGCCACATATTGAGATTCGACTCGTTGGGGAAGTACAACCCCAGCAGATACCATACCAGCACGGCGATGCCTACTACCAGCAAGCCACCGCCAATGCTACCTTCCCAGCTCTTGCCTGGCGACACACGTGGGAACAGCTTATGACGTCCCAGCAACGAACCGCAGAGGTAGGCGCCGGTGTCGTTCATCCACAAGAATACAAACACGCTCAGGGGCAACACAAACGAGTAACTGCCTGCCTGTGGGAATGCCAGCACGTTGAGCATAGAGAAGGGTAGGGCGATATACAGCTGGGGTAGCATGGTATAAGCCCAGTTGTTGATGGGGTCCTTGGCCTTCAGGTAGAGCTCTGCCACCATCAGGTAGATAATCGTTATTAAATAAGGTATAAACACCGTGTCGCTGGTGGTCCAGCCACTGCAGTGTCCGGCCATGGCCAGAAACAGGTACACGCCAGCCACTGTCGAGATAAACTGGTTCACCTGCACATAAGGCCGTTCATTAACCAGTCCGCAGAACTCCCAGATGGTGAGTCCCGTGACGAGTGCAAACAGAAACACCATAGCCAGCGGGTTCATGAAGCTGACCACGACGGCGGTGACGAAAAATACACCTGTGATTGTTCTAACAATAAAGTTCTTCATAATTATTCGTTTTTGGTGAAAGGTGAAGGGTGAAAGGTGAAGGGAGGTTAGTTTTGAGGCGAGTCTTTCTCAGAAAGATATTTTTTCAAACCTGACATAACCTTTGAAAGGTGTGTGGCAATATCTTCTGCTTTTTTCATTTCTTCTTCGGATATGTAACCTAGCGTCTGAGAAATGTCTAACTGACACAACACTTCGTATAGAGAACCATTTGAGATGTCTAAAAAATGTAAGCGCTCTTTGATGGCCATGCGTCCCATACCTTCTGCGATATTCGAGGGAACAGAGACTGCTGCTCTGCGTAGCTGATCACAGATGGCATATTGCTCATAGGCGGGATAATTCTTTAATAAAGAATATATGTAGGTTGTAAATTCTTTAGCAACCTTATATGCATCAAGATTCTTATAAAAGAAATCGTTCATGTCCTATATCTTCTGTATTATTATTACTCTGATAAAAAGACTATCCTCCCTTCACCTATCACCCTTCACCATCTTCCAGAGGAGCTTGCTCAGCAAGCTCCTTCTCCCGCTCTGCCGCCATCTGTTCTGCCTCAGCACGCATTTGAGCCTCGAGGAGTTCATCGGCACGAGAGGTCCAGGGGCGTTTGCCAAAGATGTTCTCCACATCCTCGGCAAAGATGACCTCACGCTCCACCAGGAGTTGAGCCAGCTGGGCGTGACCTTCCTTGTGTTCAGTCAGGATCTGCTTGGCACGCTCATACTGCTCGTTGATCATCTTCAGCACCTCGTCGTCAATGAGCTTGGCAGTGGTTTCAGAGTAAGGACGCTGGAACTGATACTCCGCATTGTTGTAATAACATACGTTGGGCAACTGCTCGCCCATACCGGCATAGGCAATCATGCCGTAAGCCTGCTTGGTCACACGCTCCAGGTCATTCATGGCACCAGTGGAGATATGACCCACGAAGAGCTCCTCGGCAGCACGTCCACCCAGCAGAGAACACATCTCGTCGAGCATAGCCTCCTTGGTCTGCAGCACACGCTCCTCAGGCAGATACCACGCAGCGCCAAGGGCCTGACCACGAGGCACGATAGATACCTTCACCAATGGGTTGGCAAACTCCGTGAACCATGAGATGGTGGCATGACCAGCCTCATGGATGGCGATAGAGCGCTTCTCGGCCTCAGTCATTACTTTGGTCTTCTTCTCCAGACCACCGATGATGCGGTCCACAGCATCCAGGAAGTCCTGCTTGCCCACCTTCGGACTGTCGTGACGGGCAGCGATCAGGGCAGCCTCGTTACATACATTGGCGATGTCGGCACCCGAGAATCCTGGTGTCTGACGGGCCAGGAAGTCCACATCCACGGTATCGTCGAGCTTCAGAGGTTTCAGGTGTACCATGAAGACCTCCTTACGCTCGTTGAGGTCGGGCAGGTCAACATGTATCTGACGGTCGAAACGTCCTGCACGCAGCAGGGCTGAGTCGAGCATATCCACACGGTTGGTGGCGGCCAGGATGATTACACCGCTATTGGTGCCAAAGCCGTCCATCTCTGTCAGCAGGGCGTTCAGCGTGTTCTCACGCTCGTCGTTACCACCCATGGCAGGGTTCTTACTGCGGGCACGACCCACAGCATCAATCTCATCGATGAAGATGATACAGGGACTCTTGGCCTTGGCCTGCTGGAACAGGTCACGCACACGACTGGCGCCCACACCCACGAACATCTCTACGAAGTCAGAACCACTCATCGAGAAGAAAGGCACGCCAGCCTCACCGGCTACAGCCTTGGCCAGCAGCGTTTTACCTGTTCCCGGAGGACCTACCAGCAGGGCGCCCTTGGGTATCTTACCTCCTAAGTCCGTATATTTCTGCGGGTTCTTCAGGAACTCCACAATCTCTTGTATCTCTTGCTTGGCACCAGCCTGACCAGCCACATCCTTGAATGTGATGCCCAGCTCGCCGCCCTTTTCATACATCTTAGCCTTGCTCTTGCCTACGCTGAAGATGCCGCCACTTCCCATGCCGCCACCTCCACTCATTCTGCGCATCAGGAACATCCACAGGAATACCAGGAAAAGGATGGGTAACAGGGAGCTGATGATAAAGTTCAGGATGCCATTGCTGCTCTCGTGCTCGTAGTCAAACTTACCTGAGAAGTAGCCACGTGCACGGGCGGAGTCCACAAACTCCTCAATCTTGGCATTGCTGCCATACTCCACGCTCAGATAAGGCTCAGCGCCAGTCTGGGCAGTGGTCTTATGAAACACAGCCTGGATGCTGTCGGGCTTCACATACATCTTCAGTGTCTCTGTCGACTTGTTCACCACGATGCGCTCGGCATAGCCGTTCTTCACAAAGTTCTTGAACTCACTATACGAGGCCTGGCCCGTGGTCACCTCCTTCTCTCCCTGTATGTCGGTAGAACCGTTGGAGAAAAAGAAGAATGCCAGCGCAGCGATGGCTATCAGATACACCCAGTTCATGTTGAACTTGGGCATCTTCGGTTGGTTATTTTGATTCTGTTCCATATATGTCTTTTATCTTTCACTTTCCTCATTCCACTTTCCACTTTCCTCATTCCACACTCCACATTCCTCATTCCTCATCAGGAATATGCGTCAACTGGGCATCATCCCACAGGTGCTCCAGGTCGTAATACTGTCGCACGTCGGGCAGGAAGATATGAACCAACACGTCAGTATAGTCCATTGCCACCCACTGGGCGTTCTCCAATCCCACCACATGGGCGGGACGCTCCTGTAGTTCCATGCGAGCCATATCGCCTACCGACTCTGCAATGGCTTCCACCTGTGTGGGCGAGTTACCCTGACAGACGATGAAGTTATTACAGATGGTGCCGTCGATGCCGCTGAGGTCGGCAACCACGATGTTACTACCTTTTTTCTCTTGTATACCTTTAATTATTGTTTGAACCAGTGTCTCTGTTTGTACCATTAATATAATTATGTGTTTATGAGATGCAAAGATAGTGTTTTTTATCCGATTACCTTCAATAAAAGTGTTTTTTTTGAGGATTTTTATAAAAAAGTCCCAAAAAGTTTTGGCGGTTCAAGAAAAAGTAGTACCTTTGCAGCGCATTTCGAGAAAATGCCCTGAGAAGTCAGTGAAAATTGGGGTATGGTGTAATGGTAACACTGCAGATTCTGGTCCTGCCTTTCCTGGTTCGAGTCCGGGTACCCCAACAAAGAGAATCGCTAATATGGCGGTTCTCTTTTTTTGTATCCTTTTCTACCCGTTGCGTCATTTTTTTCTATAGAAAAGGGTGCGAATTCAAAAAATAATTGTATCTTTGCACGGAATATTACGTTCAATACAAGCTAAACAATAATAATGAAACAGAAAAAGACAATAGCCGCTGCGCTAACCATGATGCTGACGGCTGTTCCATTCGGAGAGATGCAGGCCGAGAATCTGAACGATTCGCTGGCGCTGCCCGAAGTGGTAGTAACAGGAACCAGAAACGCTACTGATGTGCGCCACCTGCCCATGACAGTGACCGTGATAGGACGTGACATGCTGACGGCAGAGCATCAGACGAGTGTGCTGCCCACGGTGATGCGTGAGGTGCCTGGATTCCTTGTCACCAGTCGTGGTATGATGGGCTATGGTGTCAGTGGAGGCGCTGCAGGTGGTATCAATATGCGCGGCCTCGCTGGCGGCTCAGGTCAGATGATGGTGCTGATTGATGGACATCCTCAGTATCAGGGCATCTACGGACATCCTATCAGTGACAGCTATCAGACGCTGATGGCCGAGCGTGTGGAGGTGCTGCGTGGTCCTGCTTCTGTGCTCTATGGCTCGAATGCGATGGGTGGCGTGATGAATATCGTGACCCGCCAGGCCAAGAAGGACGGCATCTTTACGAATGTCAACCTGGGGGCAGGCAGCTATGGTACCATCCAGACCGAGGCCTCGAACCAGGTACGTGCCGGCAAGTTCAGTAGCACTGTCTCTGCACAGTATAGCCGTTCTGACAACCATCGTCCCCGCATGGGCTTCGAGCAGTATGGCGGCTACCTGAAGTTAGGCTATGACATCAACGAGAACTGGAATGCCTATATCGATGCCAACGTGACCCATTTCAATGCCAGTCAGCCTGGCTCGGAGGAAAAGCCGTTGTGGGATGCCGACCAGTGGATCACCCGTGGTGTGGTGTCGGCTGCCCTTGAGAACAACTATGGATGGACCAGTGGTGCGCTGAGTGTCTATACAAACTTTGGACGTCATAAGATTGACGACGGTACGTCTGACCCCACCACGCCTACAGCCCGCTATTTTCGTTCTAAGGATGCGTTGACAGGTGTGTCGCTCTATCAGAGCATGCAGCTCTTCGAGGGAAACCGTGTGACGGCAGGTTTCGACTATATGCATATCTATGGCAACGCCTACTACACATCGAAGGCCACTGGTGACATCCTCGACACACCCAACAAACAGAGCGGTAAGTCGTATCGCAACGAGATTGCCGGCTATGTGGACTTCCGTCAGGACCTGATGGACTGGCTCACCGTTGACCTGGGCGCTCGTGTGGACTATCATAACATCACTGGCACGGAGTTTGTGCCTCAGGCTGGTGTCGTGGTCCGTCCTATCGAGGATGGAGAAATCAAGGCGATGGCCAGCAAGGGCTTCCGCAATCCCACCATGCGCGAGATGTACCTCTATCCCCCTTCTAATACCGACCTGGAGCCTGAGCGTCTGTGGAACTACGAGCTGTCGTGGAATCATCGTCTGGAAGACGGTACCGTCTATGGCGTCAACGTGTTCTACCTGAAGGGCGACAACCTCATTCAGCAGGTGCCTGTCGATGGTAAGCAGCGCCTGGTGAACACCGGCGAGATTGAGAACTGGGGCATGGAGGCCGAGCTGAAATATCCCATTGGCCCTTATTTCTATGTACGTGCCAACACCTCGTACCTGCACATGAAGAACAAGATTGTGGGTGCTCCCGAGGGTACGGGCTATGCCGGTGTGGACTACCACCAGGGCAAGTGGTTTGCCTCGCTGGGATTGAAGCGCATCGAGGACCTCTATACGGCTGTGGGTGATGACGAGACCAAGGAGGACGTGCTGCTGGTTAATGCCAGTGTCACCTATGCCCTGATGCAGAACATCAGTCTCTGGGCTCGTGGCGAGAACCTGCTGGCCCGCAAGTATGAGTTCAACAAGGGCTTCCCCATGCCTCGCGCCACATTCATGGGTGGTGTCAGCCTGAATTTCTGATTTTAAGAACCAACAATTATAACAAATTAAGTTATGGAAGCAACAACAGTTAGACTTTACACTTTGAATTATGACGAGGCAAAGACCTACATGTGGGCAGCCATCTTCGTGGCTTGCAACCTGGTACTGCCTCAAGTGTTCCACCTTATTCCCCAGGGCGGCATCATCTTCTCGCCCCTGTCGCTGGTTATCCTTGTGGGTGCCTACAAGTTTGGCTGGAAGACGGGTTTGCTGGCAGCTATCCTCTCGCCTCTGGTGAACCATGTGCTCACAGGCATGCCTGCCACAGAGGTGATGGGTGTGATGACCATGAAGCTGGGTGTGCTGGCACTCGTTGCCGGACTGGCAGCACAGTATTTCAAGACCCTCTCACTGCCTATGCTGCTGGGTGTGGTGCTGGTCTGCAAGGCCATTGAGGCCCTGGGCGAGCTGATCCTCACTGGAGGCATCAGTGCCACGATAGCCGACTTCACCATTGGCTGGCCAGGCCTGCTGCTCCAGATAGTTGGTGGCTATCTCATCATCAAGTATCTGCTCAACAAATAACAATAATCCCCAGCCACGCGGCTGGGGATTATTGTTTAGAGTATCTTGTCTATATCGACTGACAAGCCCACGCTGACGGATGTGCCTGTGGTCAGCGGCGAACAGTAATAATAGGTCTTGGGCTTGTAGTTGAAGATGTTGTCGATGGCGGTGTTGATGTTGATGCCTCGCCAAATGTGGTGCTGAAGCATCAGCTTCCAGATGGTGTAGCCCTGGTCAACATCTGTGCGACCCGACTGTGGCTTGCCGTGACTGCGTCCTGAGAGGGCAGCATCGATGGCATAGTATCGCGAAAAGCGGTGGTCGTAGCCCAGGCGCCATGTCAACGACTGTGAGCGGGGCTGATAGAAATCGGAGTAATACACGTGGCCGGCCTCTTTCATCCACGAATAGTTCAGCTTCAGCGACAATCCGCAGTCCCAGATATGTCCTAAGCTGGCATCCACACCCCACACCTTGATGCCGTCCTCGTTCCAGTAGAGGGCACTCTCCATGCCGTCGACCAAGCCTCCGTCGATGGTGGTGATGCGTTTGTCGAAGATGTTGCAATAGCCCATAAGCGTGAAGCTGTAGCGTCCGTCGAGGAATCCGCTGTCGTCAATGCGGTTGATGCGCTCTATGGCCACGTTGAAGTTATGGCTCCGTTCTGGCTCCAGGTCGGGATTGCCGATAATCATATACCCCATGTTGCCCATGTCGAAGTGCATATACATCTCCTTGAGGGTAGGGGCGCGGAATCCGCTGGCATAGTTCACGCGGAAGGTCATCCAGGGATGCTTGTAAACAATGGCCAGACGCTCAGTGAGGGCTTTCTGTGCCGAGGCCGAGAAGTAGTCGTAGCGTATGCTGCCCACCAGGTTCAGCTGGTTGGTGACGTTCCAGTCAAACTGTGCATAGCCGTCGATATTGTTTTGCGACTGACTGGTGCCTGCCACGAACTGATAGGTGGAGAGGTAGTCGTTCAGCAAGTCGGCACCAAGGATGAGATGAGCGTTGATGGCAGAGAGTTGAGTGTTAAACAGCGCATGGACCACATGCTGACGGTTGACATAGTCGTGGTCGTGCTTGCGTGTGCCGTCAGGCATGAAGTTGGCCTTGTCGTACTGGTCAAAGGCATACGACAGTTCCAGCTGCTGGTCATTGCTCCAGGCGTACTTGCCCTTGAGGCCTGCGCTGTAGCCATTGAAGTGGTAGTCGTGGGTGTCGCGCTCGCTGGTGCGGAAGAAATAACAGCCTCGGCCAATGAGTGTCAGCTGGTCTGAGGCACGCCAGGTGAGTCGCTCCTTCACGTTATAGGTCTTCTGTCCGTAGAGTCGGCTCAGGTTCGAGTCATCGTTCAGTATCGACTCGTCGTAAGGCAGTCCCTGCGCCTTCTTCAGCAGTTCCAGGGCAATCTCCTCGGCAGTGTGGGCCTTGGGCAGGTCAATGGGGTCGATGGTGGTGTGCTGGAAACTGGTCTGTGAGTTCCATTTTGTGTTGTTGAACGAGAAACTGGCCCCATGTCGCCATTCATGTCCGAAGTCGCTATAGCGCGAGTTGGCATTGGCCGTCCAGGGCTCGATGGTCTCACGACTGATGATGTTGATGACGCCTCCCACAGCATTGGAGCCATAGAGGGCCGACGAGGCTCCTTTCACAATCTCTATGCGCCCTACGTTGTCGAGGTTCATGCGACTGTAGTCCACATTGTCCATCGTCTCGCCAGCCATACGCTCACCATCGACCAGAAAGAGGATGGCATTGCCGCCAAAGCCGCTCATATTGAGCGAGGTCTCCTGACTCATGGCGAAGCCGAACTCCAGGCCGGGCATCTCCTGTGTCAGCAGGTCCTGGATATTGGTGGCATCGGTAATCTTGATGTCGTGGCGTGTGATGAGGCGTGTCACCACAGGGGCATCCTTTAGGGCCTTGGGCGAGTGGGAGGCCGTCACCACGACAGGCTCCAGCTCTACGGAGTCGCGAATGCTCTGCGCAGATATTTCAATAGCCGGCATGGAAAATACCATGCCGGCCACAATAGACTGTATAAGTTTGTTCGTCGGGAACTTCGTCACAACTTTTTATTATTTCTTTGTTCCTGTAAAGGTTGTCATCATGGGCATAGGCATGGCGCCATACTTCAATTCGTAGGTCACAGCAACGGTCTCTCCGTCGAAGGCAACAACGATATTGTTCACGGTATAGGCCTTCTCCTGGCCCTTACCATCAGTCACCGTGCCACTATATGAATCGAGCTTTCCTGTGATGGCTTTCTCGCCCTTGGTCAAAGGAATCTCCTTGACGGGAAACGAGGGGATGGTCATAGCTCCCATGCCAAATCCGGGAATAGTCATATCGACGGTGAGGTCTGTGGCTTTGGCAAACGAATAGGTCGTGGTGGTGTCTGACGATACTTCGCCCATCACCTTGATAATCTCCTGACCTTCATAGCTGCCTGCCACCTGTGCGGCCACGGGCTTCTCAGGCTCGTTCTCATTATCATCGCTTCCGCATGAATAAACTCCAAATACCATGGTTGTCGCTGCAACCATCATCGCTAAAAACTTCTTAATCTTCATAATCATTTAAATGTTTAATTTTATGTGGTTATTTCTTTTTACTTTTTCACCTTTTTACCTTTTTACTTTTTCACCTTTTCCGTTCCCAACTGCTGTGTGGTGTAGTCATACTCTGAGCCGAAGGTGCTGTGGGGGATGCTGAAGATGGCAATCATCAGCAGCACGGCCAGGCCTACCACCCATTTGTTGTACCTCCACTTCAAGGTGGCTACGGCAGCCACGAAACACAGGAACGACAGGAGCGTCTTGTTGTCCGTCAGGTCTGAGCCGTAGGGGAATCCCGTCCACCAGGGGCCGAAGGCGTAATGCTGCACCAGGGGACCAAAGATGAAGCCGCCAATAAACAGCGTGATGATAGTGGTCCAGAGCCAACGACTGTATTCCTTGTTGGTCATCACCAGCAGCAGGGTATAGACGGCAAACAGCATGGCAGCAAACATAAACAGGATGTGAGGCACCAGGATGCTGGCAGGCACATCGTTGCGGAAACGTATCACTGGTTGGTCGTCAGCCAGATATTCCTTGCCGTTGATGGTGATGAAATATTGCAGCTTGCCGGCAATGGGTTGTACGGGCAGTGCTGCCTGCCACTCATTGTCTTTCCACTGGAAGTCCACGGTGGTGTAGTCCTCGTGCGTGGGGAACTTATGGTAGTGCAGCTGGGCCTTGGCATCCGCAGGAATACCTTTCAGCTTCACAATCTCATCGCTTCTCACACCACTTCTGGGCAGTTTTATCTTGTAACTCTCACCATTCAGCTCCACCATCACACTCTTGGGATGCGTGGGGCCTGTCATGCGCTGGTAGATGCTCAGCACAATGGTGATGACAATGGCCAAAATCCAATATAATATCTTCTTCATAACTCTCAATACTCAAACCTCAAACCTCAATTCCCTCTTAGGTGTACAAGGAATTTCATTCTTTGGTCGCCGCGAAGCACCTTTACGGGGATGGTGGTGCCAGCCTTGAGTTCTGACAGGCGCTGCATATACTCCTCAATATCCTTCACGGGCTTACCGTCAATCTCCTGAATAATGTCGCCACTCTTGATGCCTGCTTCGTGGGCTGGCTTGCCTGCCACCACGATGTCGGCTCTCAGGCCTGGTGTGGTGCTGGCTCCTGTCACATCAGGCATCAGTCCCAGCGTCACCTTGAACTTGGCGTGCTTCATGGTGCTGCTGCCAGGCACATTGATGAAGTCGGGAGCCTGGGGCATGCTGGTCACCTGGGCTATCAGTTCCTGTGCATACTCCAGGGTTTGCTGCATACCTTCGTAGTTCAGCGTTGCAGGTTTGTCGGCAGGGGTGTGATACTCCATGTGTCCGCCAGTGGTGAGATAGAGCACGGGGATGTCGGCTGCCACAAACGAGGCCTGGTCGCTGGGGCCGTAACCATCGGGTGTACAGCTGATGTGTAGGTTGCTCTGCTCAGCCACCTGTTCTGCTAAGGCCTTGAAACCAGAGCTTGTGCCTGTGCCCGACACACTCAGGGCATTGTCGCGCATACGTCCCACCATGTCCAGGTTAACCATAGCCACAATACCTTTTATATTTATAGGGAGATTTTTGCGTTGGCTGTCGTCATGCTTCATCCATTCAATAAAGTTCTTCGAACCTATAAGTCCCTGTTCCTCAGCACCGAAGAACATAAAGATGATGCTTCTTTTCGAGCCCACCTTCTTGAAGTGCTTGGCCAGCTGCAGCACCACGGCATCGCTGCTGGCATTGTCGTCAGCGCCAGGGTGCACAGCCACTGTGTCTGGTCTGCGCGAGCCTGAGCCTTGACCACCCATGCCCAGATGGTCGTAGTGGGAACCCACCACGATGTATTCGTGCTTCAGTTGCTTGTCGTTGCCTGGCAGCACGGCAATAATGTTATGGGTAGTATATTCGTTGGTAGTCTCGGTGGCTATGTCTTTCTTGCTGAATGTGAAGTCCTGATAGAAAGCCTTTTCTTTCTTGGCCTTGATCACTGGCTTCAGCTTCAGACTGCGCAGCTGACTGACGATATACGTTGAGGCCAGTGTGTCGCCCTTACTCTCTGGGAATCGTCCGCCAAGTTCCTGCGAGGCCAAGTATTCCACGGCCTCTCGCATCTCCGAGATCTGTTTTTGTGCACTTAATGGTAAAACGAAAGAAAGGAGTAGGGACAACACCATGGCCCGTCTCGTCTTTTCCTTTACCTGATTGAATATCGTGTTCATCTTTACCTTTTACCCTTTAACGTTTTCGGGTGCAAAGGTACTACAATTCTTTTAATCCCACAATCCTTATTTATGATGATTTTTGATGTGTGCTATTCTTTCTCTTCATCTTCCTCGTCAGAACTTATTCGATTGGGTAGCATCATGTATTTCTCAATCATGCTCTCGTTGCCGAAATAGTTCATGCCGAAACGGTTGATATTGGTCCTGCCTGCAATGGCTGCAGCACAGTTCATGGCATAGATGTCTTCTGGATGCGCTTCTATACGTTTCAGACAGCTGACGTAACACATCTTTCGGTATTCATTATAATACACATTGGGAATGTCCGAATCTCTGGAAGCCCCGAAGTACAGCAACTGGAATACGGAACGCCACGCAATCCAGATACGGTGAAGAATAGGGCTGTACTTGCCACTTTTCATTAGTGCGACGGCCACGCCTGTAATCCAGTCGTCCTCAAGGTCCGACTTGTTGCAGTTGGCCCAGGAGTACCACAACGAGCACTGCTCATCAAAGTTACTGCAGGCCGCCAGCTCTCCCAGGATTACTCCCAGTTGCTCCTTCTCACTGGCATCCAGATAACGCTGGAACCTGTCCTTCGCCATTTCTTCAGCAATGGCTGTCACGCTGTCTAAGGAGCTGACAAAAGCCTCATCATCGTCATAGAAACGATAAGCCTTGCTCTCGATGACATCTCCAAAGTTAACGGCATAGCCTATGATACTCACATCCTCTTCCCATTCATCCGGTGTCGTTGCCATCAGCATGAGAGTAGAGTCCTTGAATAGCTGGGCTGCCTGACGTACCTCCTGGTCATGAATGATGTCGACGCTGATATTCTCGATGCTTTGCTTCACCACATCATCCTCATAGAGCAGAAAGGCCGAATGACCTCGGAACCATACCTCGAAGTTGCTGTAGATATTCCACGTCAGGCAACAACTGTTGTAGAAGTCCTCTGCGTTGGCCAGGAACGGCTGTTTAGAATCTGCATATTCTGGCACATGCAGTACGAACGAAGTGTCCTCAAACAGATTCAGCCCGTCTTCAGGCATATCCGGAAATAGCTTTTTGTCTATGTCGTCATCTCCCCCGTTCTTCTGTTGGTCGTATGCCTTCAGGATATACGACAAATCCACAGGTTCGCTATAATCAAACAAGCCCTCTTCACTTTCTTTTTTGTTGTTGTTACAACTGAATAACAGCGCTGTCAGCAGCGCGATAGAAAATATACTGTATCTCATATTCATGTCGTTTTTTAGTCCTCCAAATCGGCAATCAGACGCTTCAGCCTTTGTTGCAAGACCTCCACCAATTCCGGCTTCTCCAGTTCTTCTTTGATCTGTTGTGTCGTGCCAAGCTTAATCACAGTCTCAGCCCCATACGGGCTGGGGTAGTTCAACACTGCCAGTTCCAGGTAGCGTTCATCCTCAGACCCTTTCACTTGCACGTTCGTCACCTTCAGGATGACGTGCGATGCTTCGATCCTTTTTTCTTTCACATCCTCCCGTTCATACACCACCGGAAACTCTCCCGTCTCCGGCACTTTCTCCTCCACCTGCTTCCGCAGGTTCTGGATCATCATTTCAAGAAACTCTCTCATGATATGACTATTTGCTAATTTTGAATCCCAATTTCATAATCAGCTTCAGAGTTCCAATAGAAGTATTGCGGTCGTATTCTTTTTCCTCCTCAGGTAACTCTTCGTATGGAATCAAACATGGATGAGTCTTTAGTTCATCATTACGCTGTTCTCCATACGTCCATCCTTGATTGATACGTGTCTCCGACCATACCTCATGAACGTTCTTCGACATCTTCTCTACCAATTGTTCCAATTCCTCTGGCAGCTTGACATCAGAAGTATCTATAGGCTGCGGAGTGTACTTTCCTGTTTTCATAATTCGTACGTTTAATTTGACTGATAACAATAATAGAGAGTCGTTCTTTGTTTCAAGTCTATCACAAATACTTATCAAAAAGTTTGATATCTTTCTGGACGATCTCGTTTAATCTGTTCCACAATCTTTGCTTTGGCCAACTTATGCATCTTGATGCAGAAATAGACTAGGACAAAGAAGCTGATGCCGCCAAGGACAGGATTGACGGTGCCACTCATGGCAATGGCATCGTAAACGCCATGGAAGAGTACGGGAATGAGGAGAACGCGGGCTGCAGCTTTGGGCGAATGATCTATGAAATGATAGATGGAATAGTAATAGCCCATCAGAACCGCAAAGGCATAATGACCAGGAACGGCCAAGAGCGCTCTGGTGATGGCAACAGTTACCCATTCTTCCTCGCCAAACACATATCCCACATTCTCAATGGCTGCGAATCCTAATCCGATAAAGACGGCATAGACGATGCCGTCAAAATGCTCGTCAAAGAAAGGATTATTCCTCAATAGCAGCCATAGTGCCAGCAGTTTGAAGGCCTCTTCAGGCAGGGCTGCCACGACAAACGCATCTATCGTAGTACCGATAATGCTTGTAGCTTCGCCATCAACACCAAATAAAATAGTTTCGAGTCCCAACTCTACGAATGTTATGGGAAAGCAGATGGCGATACCCCAAAGAACGGCCCTGGCCAACCATGAACCTGGCTCGGGCTGTGGGTCTTTCTTCCAGATGTAATACAAAAGTAAAATAGCAGGAAGCAGTGCCGCTATGAGTATAATAATGATATTCATCGTTTATTCCTAATGATGTCGAATCCTAATTTCTTTACCAATCTAATAGTCTCAAGTGCCATGATTCGGTCATATTCTTTTTCACTGTCAGGCAGCGCAGAGTAGGGAATGAGGTCAGGATGCTTCTTTAGGGCATCGTCCCTCTCTCTTCCGTAAGTCCATCCTTCTTTGATTCTAGCTTCCGCCCAAACCTCATGGGCATTCTCTGCAATAGCCTCCTGCAGCTCATCAAGGTCTTCGTCTATGATGACATCTGACAACTTGACTGGATGAGGCTCATATTCCTCTATAGACTGGAGCACCTGAATCATGTAATTACGCGACTCTTTCCAGGCATTAAGGAAGTCTGCGATGGGTATGTTGTAAATATAAGGCTCTTGATAGGGGTCGAAAACGGTTACGGAGTCTTTATTGATATGGGTTACCACCACTGCATGGTTTGTCGAATCTTCCAGGTCGATCTCTTCCGTATATAACTTCTCACGGTCAACACCCACCACTACATCATTGTCCCTTTGAAGGGCTTGACGAATATCCGAGAGTGTTGAGTCGTACCTTCTGCTAACCATCAGTCCCGAATATGCCAATAGATTACCTATACAAAAGAGTGGCGTTCCTTTTGGCTTCAGCCAACCTCTAAGTCGGGCAGACGATAGCAGTTCCTCCTGGTTGTATGGTATGCCACGACGATGTAGAATAAAAATCTCACAGAATACCGCACAGACATTCTCGCCACTCTTAGCAGCCATCTGCAACATCGGTAGGAAATCCTCTTTTATCTGATATTCGTCATTATCTACTTGAAGGGCAATGTCAAGCACTTCCCTCAATTCAGGGTCTGCTTTCATGGCGTTCAGCACATCCATCGTCTCCTGCTCATTGGTGTTCCCATCCAGATATGCAGCCAACAGCTCGTCAGATATATGTTTTTTATTTGCCATACGCTTTTATGTCGCTAAGGGCGGCATGAGTCAATTGAGCCATCGCGCGCCGTTTGATGTTATATAGGTTTGCCGTAGTGATATGCATCTCTTGTGCCAATTGTTCTGGTTCCCAGTCTTCAAGAACAAGGCATCGGATGACCAACACATATCTCTTATTGTTCATTCTGGCGAAAAGACGTTCAATATCTTCTCTTGCCGAATTGCTTTCTGTAGACAGTCGTTCTGTATTCTGCATGTCATATAGAGTTTCATGACTGGAGTCTTCTATCATTTTATGACGCTTTTTAATAAAGAAACGAATGGCCAACACCTTTATCCACTGATACACAGAGCTACGATACTCAAAGTTCCTGAGCTTCTGAGCATCATTCTCCATCAGGTAGATATACAACTCATTCACCAGTTCATCATAGTCCACCTCATAGTCGAACACAAGACTGATGATCTTACCGAACAACGGTCTGCAGTTGACGAAGAAAAACGCCTTCGTCAACTTATTGTCACGTGCAATCAGTCCTTTTATGATTTCCTGGTCAGTCATCTTCAGTCATTTTCATAATCCATGGAAGATATCGTGAGAATTCATAGTCAAGTTCGCTGACAATGTCTAATTCTTCGAAAGGACGAATGTCATGATGAATAAACAACTTTTTGTTGCCTTGCAGGTCTTTTGCAAATTCAGGATGTTCATATTTGTCTTCATTGGCTTTTGGCTTTCTGAATCCCATAAGAAGTTTCTCCACATTCCATCTGTTATGTTCAACTTTCGCAAGAACTTTAACCTCTTCGTCAGACAGCGTGTAATAATCATGCGATTTGTCTCTAATGTCTAATCCTCGCATGGCGCGCAGTGTGGCCAGCTTAGTTCTCATGGTGTATGCATTATAGAGGTTAGACCATTTTAATGCAACAGAAAGATCCTTCCAATAATTATCAGCTTCGGCCCAAATCTGCTCAGGAGACATGGCATCTAATGCCAGTATTCCTTGGAACTTATTAGTACTGTAATTGGCAGTCGAGTATAGGTAGTTAATCAGTTTTGCCCGTTTCAAGGCATGATTATCTGCGCAATAAGCCGTCTCGTTCATGCCAAAGGGGTAGATGTGGGCATAGCGGGCATTACACTTTTTCTGATTCAATGATCCATTCGTGACAGTTGAGTATTTTAGCTTCTTGTCATCTTCCTTAATGTCTGCATTTCTTAAATTCGTCACAAAATTGTCTGATCGGTCTTGACGTATGAAAACAGGCACCTCATTATTATATATTTCATCAGGCATATTCATACCCATTACGAAATTCTGACGCTGATCGGCTAGAGCGAGGAAAACGGACATGTACTGTTGTTTGTTGTGTTCTTTTGCCCATTTACTTATTTCTTCTTGAACATTCTTTGAGAATACATCACCTTTGATAAACTCAAACTCCACGTCAAGGAAATCAGCATCTTTACCTTGGAAGCACAGATAATCTTTTACTTTGCTTGTTTTGTCATTATTAACAGTAAAGTCTCGATAATAGAATGACTGCACTTCAAAAAAATGTCGGTTACGGATGATAAACTCATCTTTCTCCTTGTCGGCGTTGATGTCTATAAAGGTTATTCTTGTCTTCTTCTTGTCACAGTTTGGAAAGTGTAGCACATGGGCAGCCTCCATGGCAAAGGCTACGGCAAAATTAGTGGTTCCTACAAATACCAGATGAACGTACTTGTCATTATCTGGTGTGATACCTTCTCCATAAACGGCAGGGTAGGGGTATGTAGTGCCAGGATTGTCAAAGTCCTTATATTCACGTTTTACAAATACCTGTTTGGCCCATCCGGTATAGAAGTTATAGGGTATAAATTCTATACCCAAATCTCCCACCTTCTTAAAGATCTCAGAAGTCTTAAAAGCTGCGTATGTGTCCAAATCCTTAAACACACAGACTATCTTATTGGGTCTCCCTTTCGTTTTTGGATTTTCTAAATATCTGCAAATGCTGTCCACACATTCCACATTGATGGCATCATGGGCTGACTTGTGATGATTACCAACGATGTATAGTTGTTCTGCAGCCTCTAAATAAATGTCCTTAAAGGCTTCTGTGGATATTCGGTGCCCGTAATTGATGATAATTCGTTTCATCTGTTTGTCGGAGAACGATTTCTGCAGTTTCTCCCTTATGTCAACTACTTCTGCCGAAGTCAGGATCAGTATGTATGCATCCTTGTCCTTGTCAAAGATATGGGAAATGAACGATGGAACCATCTCATCATAGCCCATAATGATATAATGTCCTGACTTCAAATAGTGAATATGTCCCTCTTGATGGTTTGTCACCCGTCGCTCTATCGAATTAGTGATGATACCGATGATGACGCCATTGAAGATAAATGCACCAATCAGAAACGTGATACTACTGGCAAATAGCATCCATCCATGTACATGAGTATTATCGCTACCCATGTAGAGGTTGTTCAGCGCGTTTGAGTCTATCAATAGATAGAGTGGCAGCAAGAACTTGTTGATATGCTCTGCATTACAAAAATTCTCCCACTCTGTATTCGAGGCTGCCAGGAATAGATATGACAACCCCAGGGCGATGAGAAGAGCGATGCCCAGTATGGCTAGCTGTCTCAGCAGGTCATGCGCCAGGACCCTGTCAAATCGTAGCCATAGTGTTCTTTTATTCTTAGTTTTCATGAGAAGGATGCTCGGGAATAGTATTATTATTAATCAGATTCTTAAGAACGTCTATGTAGTATTGACTCTCAGTAGAGTCCAAGTCTTTAATACTCTTTATGACCTTACCTGCCTCTTCGTTGTATTTTTCTTCTGATGTGTTTTTCTCTAAAAAGTAAAGAAGCTTATCCTTTAAGTCGGCTTTTTGCTTTTGTGCGCGGTCTTCTTCTTCCCATTTTCTTTTATATAGACCATGTATTCCATTTGCTATGTGGTCAAACAGCTTCAAAAGCAGGAAACCTCCCACAACGATAACTGCAACAAGTACAATTGCTCCGCATATTTCATGAAAAATCTGCACATCATTGTCATTTGTTGCTGCTTCATACTCATAAACACATTTCAAAATTGCAGCTGAATCTGGACAGCACTGTAATAACATTGTAATCATAATCTTCTATAGTTTTGGTTTTTGTTTGCAAATATACAAGATATTCATCAAAACAACAAATAAATTGACTTTTTTTTCTATCTAGTTCTCATTCATATTGGCAATCTTTTCTAACTCATCAATTCTCTCTCCTAATTCGTTCAATTGACGTTCCGTGTAGTTTAGAGCGGCATTAAAACGATTGATTTCTTCATTAATTAATTCTACTTCCTGCATCTGGAATTGCTCATATTCTTCTTGTGAGAGGTCTAATGGCGTGCCATTGGGGAAGCATTTCCACCTCTTGGCTATCTTAAAATGCTTTTCCCTTGCAGATTTGGGTAAGAGCGACAGACTACCCATATACCCATAGTAGAAACCATTGATGTAATGCTCAAAACAATTGATAATCAGTGAAATGTTGTCTCTTTCAAGTTGCGAATAGTTGTGCCTCTCAATGGCTGACAGTATTTCATCGTTCAGTTGATCCATCTCATCAAACATACTGTTATAGTACGTTGAGAATGCTATCAGCTCTTCCTTGTCAATGTCGTAATATGCCAGGACATAGTTTTCAAGACTGCTGAAAGAGAACTCTGGGGCGGGCATCGTTTTATGGAGAGATTCAATATCCTTTTGGATTTTCTCTGTAAACAATATCATATCCTCCTCGGCGTACTTTCTGTCCTCCTCAGTTTTGGCATTGTCAATGGCCTGATAGAAGGTAGTCATTTCTTGTTTTATTGTTTTACAGTCTTCTGTCAGCAGTTCCATGGTATTCATGCCCGATGTCAGTTTCGTTCCGATCTCGTTGCATGTCACTCCCGCAATATGATGTACAATCCCAGCTCCTATCATCAAGAGCACAAGAATGACACCCAATGCAATGCCGGCTTTTGTCATCCATTTGCGAATGGGCTTGGCGGGTTTGCTTTTCAGGAACCCCTGCAGTCGTTGTACTGCCATGTCAAAGAATTCATGCCCCGTGGCAGCAATCGCCTGATAGTTGGATAACTCCTCCATGCCTTGGGGCATCACCTTCGGCCATGCAAAACCATCAAGCATAACGGGGATGATGTTCTTGTCATTCTGCAAGGCACATAGCACTTCGCGACGAATCCAGTCACCTTCGTTCTGACATCTGTCGAGTGCATTCTGTGGTAGTACCAGAATAAAGTCTTTACACTCGCTTATCACGTTGATAAGCTGCTCGTTAAACTTTCCTGATGTCAGCGTGTCGATGTCAAAGAAGACGCTATAACCTGCATTCCTCAGTTTTTCAGCTATCAAGTTCGCCGTGTCGTAAGCTTCACGGCGGTAGCTAATAAAAATGTCGTATTTTACTTTCTTCATATTCTTATTATCTAATCTTATTCATATGTTTGTGTAGAATCATTTCTGCCTATACATTTCCACCAAATCTTCAAACGACGGGAAGCTAAAGGTGCGTGAAAGTCCCGTGAATTGACGCTCGTTGACAATGATGCGAGGTGAACCATCACTGCTGAAGTATGCTTCGTAATTGGGACTGACATATTCTGGAAGATAAGGCTTCATAAACCAAGACCATTCATTGGTTAGGCGGTCAACCAGATGGCCGGTCGGTATGTGCCAGATGTCATGCTCCCACTTGTCGTTTCTTAATTCGGTTGTTCCTATCACATACTGGCCATCTTGACTGACATTGATTCGTCCGGAGGTGACACCATCATCAGAGCGCATGATGGGGGCGTCTGTCTGTCCTGTTTCAATGTCCCATCTTCTTAGGGTCCCATCAGAATAGGACACGACGAGGTGTTTACCATTTGGAGTAAAGTCAAAATCAAGAACCGACAGATTCATAATAGAGAAATCAGGTGCAATTGATGGGTATTTTCGCGGTTTGATTGACACACTGTCTATCTGTAGTAGATGTATGCCGTTTCCATCAGAATATGCTAGTCGTGAACCATTGTGGCAGAGTGCTATTTTCCGTATCTTATTGCCAGGGACATACTCTTTCATTGCGCCTCTGGTTATGTCAAGAAATTTTAGAGTGTCGGGATCTTCAAGGTAGTTGCCCTTCCACATGCCCTTCCACAGAAAAGCAATGGTAGTCTCGTCATCAGAGAAATCTACAGAATATAATCTTCTTATAGACCAGTTATCCACCTGTGGAATAATAGGACAGGTCTTCAACTCGTGAAAATCGAATAGCCCGAATGAATAATCTGAGGTTCCGATGACAAGATAACGACCGTGAGGGCTAAATCCCAATATCCGTAAATTATTATTATTAATATCTGTTATTGATAAAACACATTCTTCGGTAGAGTCGTTAATAATCTCCAATTTGTTTTCTTGATCGGACCTTCTTAATAAATAATTACCATCGGGTGAGATGTTCAAATAAGTGTTGAAGTTCGCTTCCACAAAACAAAAATCCAACACAGAACCAGGTCGATAAGTAACAATTGTTGTTTCGTTAACAAACTCGACTTCTGCAGCTTCCAGATGAGGACTTGAAAGCCGCAACAGGGGAATCATGTTTTCTGTTAGGTAGACAACCAGCGAGTCCGAGTATGTGTCAGTGACAGCCATTAGGGAGCCACTGGGATTGAAGGCAACAGAGGCTTCCATCATCTTTGGGCTGATAACAATAGAATCGCGGCTGCTGATGTCAAACAGTACCAGTCCATAGCCCTGCCGCAGATTTGCCATCCACTGTGCGGCAGAATTAACAGCCAGAACGTTTTGTGGTATATAATCTTTCTCGTCTTCAGAACGATAAGTCATTTGGTTAATCCATCTCTGTTGTTTCAAAATACATGTGGCAACCTTGCTTCCTGTCGCTATTGTTAGCGTGTCGCCTATCATGTCAGCCTTCTCTGGATAGAAAGGCAGTTTCATGGCATCACGACTCACTATTTGTCCCCCCTTAATTGTAATTAGTTCTGCTGGTTCTTCTTGATTGGCATATTGATAATAGGGGAAGGCCAGGACGCACTCGTCCGATAGCATCTTTGCTGATGAGCAGTGTTCCATCAACAGGATATCTTTGTCGGATGTAAGGTCGTACAGTCGTAGTGATGCATCTTGATAATAATTGTGTGTCGTGCTATATAACAGTCTGTTTCCTTTAATCTCCATCACCATTGCTGAGTCACGCTGCAATGGGGTAGGGAACACCTTGTCTTTGTATTCTCCAGTGCTAATGTCATAGCGTAGCACCTCATCCTTCCAGTCTTTTTTTGTACATATATACAGATAAGAACTGTCGCTGCCAAGATATCTTTGCTCGTATGAGAGCGGAATAGAAAATAGCTTGATGATACCATCAGTCTGTTCATAGCGGTACATTGCTCGTAAGGCCTGCTCAAATTCTGGGGCCCATTGCCGATAGTCCTCTTGCCAGAGGGCTGTAAGTGCCTGGAGCTCGTGTCTGGCTTTCACATAGTTGCCCTGTTCTAAGAGTCCTATAACCTCACGGCTACTTACTTTAACATTCTCAATGCTCAGTTGGCGGTTCTTGTTGGTCAGCTGGCTGTTGAGGCTCCACAGCCATCCAGCTACAAATATAGCAGTAATGGCCAAAGTAAGCACACCAATAAGTATATTGCGTCTACGCTTTTTCTGTTCCCTTTCGTACCGCTGCCATAATATATCAAATCTTATTCCGAATATACGAGCCACCACTTTGATGGCTGCTGCATCGCGGCCCATCTCATTGATGTTTGTTCCCAGAAGTTCTTTGCTGCCTGTGAGTTGGAGCAGAGCTTCCGGATAACATTCGGTAGCAGGATCGTTAGAAAACGGGAATCCTTCGATGACGAAAGGAATGATATGGTCAGCTCGACCAAGGTTAATAAATATCTGTGCCTCCTTGCATACCCATGGACTTTTGGCGCTGCGTGGAGAGCAGATCACTATCAGCCATTGGGAGTTGTGCAGGGCTTGGTCTATTTCTTCTGACAACAATCCTGGGGTCAGGTCTGTCACATCGCGGAATGTTGGATAAATCTGTTTTGGCAAGTCGGTACGACCATTGAGATTTGTTGGGAACCGATAATGCTCCAACTTATCCTGCAGCCACTTTGCCCACTTCTCATCCTTGCGCTGATAGCTGATGAATGCGTAGTATTCTTTGTTTGACTCCATCTTGTCTAATGCTTTATTCCAAATAATACTTCTGCCGTTCCTCTGGTGTCAGTTTACAATCTTTGAAACGTTCACATGTCTCCTTAATAAGTTGTTTAAGTGGTAAAAATTCCCATATTTTAATAGTGTAATCTTCTGATGAAGAAACGATGTGCCTTCCGTCCGGAGAGAAATTTGCACAATTTACCCGACTCGTGTGGCCAATAAAAGTCTGACAACAAGAACCTGTTAATGAATTCCACACTTTTATAGTTTTGTCTTTAGATGCTGTAACAATATATTTTCCATCTTGACTATAATTTGCAGTTTGAATAATATCTGAATGTCCGATTAATTCCAAACAATCAAAGCAAGGATTCTTTGCCGACAAGCAATATACAAAAGCAGTATCTCCTCTTAATCTTATATAATGGACATGCAAGTCATTGGAATAAATATAATATGGCTCTAGAAACAAATCGGCATCATCGGTTTTCCAGAATTGATTATTTTTATAATTCCAAAGATATCCTTCTTCTTTATCAGCCAAAGAAACAATAATACTATCATCCATAATTATTGCATGTCTAATAATATTCTTATGAACTTTTAGAGTGTCAATAAAACTATTTTTGTCCTTTTGCCATATTAAGAGTTCCTTATCTGGTCCACCAATTAAAATAAGATCACCTTTTTTATTGTAACTTGCAGTATTAGTAGTACCACCATATAGTATGCGAGATTCTTTAAGTTCTGTATCCCACAACAATGTACCGTTATATCCTCCTGACAATATATTCTTTGTATCTGGACTATAGCAAACAGTCAACACTTCCCTATTTAGCTTCTGTGTTTTTATACTCATATCCTGATTTACCCCCCATACACTAATATATCTGCTCCGACTGCCAACTGCTGCCATGTATCTACCATCAAAATTATAACGTATATATGAATCACCTGGACTAGATTCCACTAAATAGTTTATTGGATAATCAGTAGTACTTCCTCCCAATTCATATGTCTGAACTAATCCATTATTGAAATATGCCGTCACCTGTTTCATATCGTTGCTAATTGACACTCCATGAACGCCACAATTTCCTCCTCCATAACGATATAAGCATTTTCCATTTGAAACATCCCAGATTTTTATTGGCCCATCAGAAGCATTATTACCTATTACGAGCATCTTTCCATTGTTACTAAACCTCATGTCATTTGCAGATGAATTAATTGTACGAACAAAGTGTCCATCTAGTACATTCCATATTTCGACACAATCCCTTTTCCCAATTTTGGAACATGCAATTAATTCTCCATCAGGAGACAAGGCTAGTGATGTATAAAGAGGATCGACACCAAGCCCCATACTTCTAATACATTGTTTGGATGTTCTATCAATAACAGAAATTGTTCGTCTATTGGAGCTAAGTGCAACTATCTTTGTCTCATCTTTAAGAAGAAAAACAGGTCCTATTCCAATTTTATAGTTGATTGTATCAATACATTCAGCAGATTCCGAATCCCATATTCTTATTATTTTGCTATTGTTCGAAACTATTAGTTTTCCACTAGGACTATATGATGCATAATCGAAAAAAGAATTCTTGTCATAGACTCTTTTCTCACATTTTCCTGTTTCAACATTCCATATTCTCATAGACCTATCACCTGTAGAAACCATATGAGGTGAATTGGGACAAAAATCAATATTAGTAATTCTATTTGCCCTTCCATCTAAAGTATGATATAAAGACGACGTTGACATACGTAATGCAGCTTCTGCTTCAGGCATATCTGGATAATGATTTAGAATGTTTAAAGAGATAAGAGTAGCGAGGTATCCGTTGCCATTTTTTGTAAATTCATTTGCGATAGTAACAAGCAATTTCGCCTTATTCTCCCTAAGTCTCCCCTGTTCTAAAATCAACTGGAGGTTCGTGCTTTCCGTTTTGTCTTTCTGTAACTGCAAATCGTTGATAAGACGTTTTATACTATCATTTGCATGTAATAGAAACATATTTGAAACCTCAGCCCGTTTACGCTCTGAATTAGCTCTTTCCCGTTCTTCATCAGCCCGATTACGTTCTTGCATAACTCTCTCATTTATCCAATATATATATCCGGCAATACCCAAACTAATAAGTGCAAATAGCAATGCACTACCTATTATCATCCAAAGCGTTCTTTTCTTTTCCCTCTCATATCGCTGCCACAATGTGTCGAATTTTAGACCAAACATCCGGGCTACCACCTTGATAGCCGCAGCATCACGGCTTAGCTCGTTAATATTAATACCAAGTAGTTCTTTCTCTCCTTTCAAAGAACGGAGAACAGGAGGGAAACATTCTGTGTCAGGATTATCAGAGAATGGAGTGCCATCAATGATGAAAGGAATGATGTGATCTTCACGGCCAAGGTCTATAAAAGTCTGTATTTCCTTATTTACCCAAGGCGACTTTGCGGAATTAGGAGAACAAATGACAATGAGATACTTTGACTGCTGAAGGGCTATCTCTATCTCTTTTGCCAGCACACCACCCGCCAGTTCCAAGGCATCACGGAAAATGGGGCGTATCTCTTTGGGAAGAGATGCATCCTGCTTCCTCACGCTTGACGGTAGGCGATAGTGCTCCAGCTTATTTCTCAGCCTGTCTGCCCATTCTTCATCCTTACGCTGATAACTGATGAATGCGAAATATTCTTTTTCTTCTGCCACGTCCTTGAACTATTAACAAGTTACATAAATGACGATACCTATTTCCTGTTAAATCTATAGAGCAAGACGGAATCCGACATAATAATCACGGAAAGAACTTACAAGTGCATCTTTGAAGTCTGAACGACATTGGCTGGCCTTGTGTTTCCAACTACCACCACGAACCGCACGGAGCCCATTCGACATCCCGTACGCATCTTCGCACCACTCCTGTACATTACCACACATATCATATATGCCAAGTTCGTTGGGCTTTTTCAACATGACATCATGTGTTGAATATGTATATCCTCCATAATAGTTTTTTTGATATGAATTCTCATTATACCACCCAACTTCATTAATAGTATTGCTACCTGCATAAACAAACCCTTTGCTTTTGTTTCCACCTTTGGCTGCATATTCCCATTCCTTTTCCTTGGGAAGACGAAAGGTTCTTCCCGTATGAAAATTCAACCTCTTGATGAATTTTTGACAATCATCCCAATTGACCTGGACAACTGGTTTGTTCCTTCCCATATACTGGTATTTCGAGGGGTTATTTCCCATTACCACTTCCCATAGGGCCTGCGTCACTTGCGTTTCTCCTATGTAAAAGGGCGTGCCCTGCCCCTCTACGCGAATCATTTTAAATGTCACACCATTAACTTCAAAACTCTGTACGGGTAACAGTCCGTCCCTTGGCGTAGACTTATTTGATGGGGAGGGCGTGGACTCTGCGTTCCGCCATGTTCCGCCTAGGATTTTTTCGGTTTTTCTGTACTCACGTCCCAACAACAGACACAAATCCTGCATGAGAATAGTGTCAATGGGATGTTCTTCTAAAGTACGAATATTTACGCTGGCGAAGATGAAACGCTGAGTATCAGGGAGACGAGACCCATCAATGACATATGGTAGGACACTACCCTTTGGTTTCTCGTTGAAAGCAAAGGTGATTTCGTTGTTTGTAAACTTTGAACAATAACTATTGGCACTTGCCAGATAAAGCATAATGCGACAACCAATAATTGCCTTTGCCAACACATCAGGAAACTCTTGGCCTCCACCTATTCCCTGGCGGTCAATAAAGTAACTGATGCCCTGCCTGTCCAATGCATCACATATTTTATCCGCTATCGCCGTATCCTTTCGCGAATAACTTATAAAAACGTCATATTTCGTTTGTTCCATATATTTGTCATTAGTAAATGAGTTATTATTTCAGTCTATGTCATTCGCTGATGGCCACGCAAGCCATTGTCTTAAGGATGCCGCCAATGTCATCGTCGTCGATGTGGCTGACAATTAACTCGTTGAACTTCATCAAAAACTCGTATTCGTCCTCTGGCAGATCATCGGAATCGAAGAAATCAACAAGCCATTGTGGCATGGAATCAACATTCGATTTGTACAGCTGAACCAGATTGTTAATATCGTCGGAGTGTTGTATGGCAATTATTGTGGCCTCAGAGACCAACTCTATATATGTGTCGTAATAGTCGGGAAGATATTTCTTTACCATTAGCAACTTATTCTTTGGGGCAGAGTTTATTTGCTCGTACTCTTCATAAGTCATCAAATAGAATGTATGGGCCTCTATCAGGAACAGAAGCGCATATTTCTCATCGTCTAGTCCAATATACCCTTTCTGGGCCTCGACAAGACTCCAAGTGAGATTGGTGCCGTTGATTTCGTCGGAATATTTCTCGACAAAGCTTTGGCTCTTCACACATTCCTCAACGAGTTCATATGGCATCTGGTATTTTAGGTTCATCAAGTCGCCAAATGTTTTGGTTGCTCCAATATACAGAATAAAGCCAATTAAAAGGAATTCTACCAGTCTTGCCCATTTGACTATCTGTTTGTGATTGGGTGTAAGTCCAAACTTCCTCCGGAAACCATCTAATGCATTCTTTAAGATGTTATCATAGGAAATAATCAAACGGGTAAAACGGGGTGCCTTTACCTCTTTGTTTACTGCATTTCCGTCTTTGTCAAAATAGAGGAAACTGGATATGCTGCCTTGTCGTTTTCTCTCTATATTGACATCCAACTGCTTGATGTCTATATTGTTGTCTATCAATATTTTATAGAGCACGGCCACATCGCTGAATGTCTTGCTTTCCGGAACAATAAATATCAACTTATCAAGAGGAATGTTCTTTATGGCAGTTTCAACCTCCCACCAAAAACTATTTGTCTTGCCTAATCTGAGGGCTACGATAGTGGCTCTGTTCATCAAGTCGGTCACTGTTGATTTCCAGTGCTCATCGTCTACGTATACTCGTGATGCGCCAAGTGGCATTTTCTTGTCTTTGGGGTCTCCAATGGCATAAACAGGTGCTATCTCAGACAAGACATCTACCAGTACTTCTTCCTCAGAACGTATGTCATTAATAAAAGAAATACGTTTCATGGTGGTTTTGTCATCAGCAAACGATCTGAGATAGAGAGAGAATGGTCCTTTTATGCTGTCTTTGTCGAAAGTGTCTTTCTTCTTCCTTTTAGTCCTGTGAAATTTTGAATAGAAAATGGATGCAAGAAAGATGCATACAATTATTAGAATAATTGAAAATACATCCTGACCTATCAATTGCTCTTCTATGTCAGTGTACTCTTGTGTACCTTCAATAACGATGGGAATCTCTATCGGGGTTAAAAGGCCCAATAGCATCTCAAAATACGCAATGGTATATATGAATGCGATGAAACCGAAAATGGCAGTCAAGACAGCATATATGTATTTCATAATGTAACTTTTTAAGTATAGTTGATATCAAGTTCGGCCCTTCCGATAGCTTGTACAAAACCTATGGTCAAAAGACCTAACAGATTGAACTTGGTCTTTATATGGCAGTTGATAATGCCAGTTTTACAATACTGCGGAAACAAAACTGCTTCTTTTTCAATTCTGTGAACTGAGATGGCGTTGCCCACCATAGAAACTTTTAGTACGGACTGATTGGCTGGAATATCATATGACGCACTCTTTCCGTATGCCAGTTTCCCCACTTCCACACCGTTGATAATAATGCGATATGGCATTACGGCTCCTACAAAGGCCTTATCACGGCTGACATTTAATTTAATTGTTTCCATAAGTTTCTGCCTCTTTGTTGTTTTAGGTCGTTATACGTGGTGTACGGCAGCAAAAGTACAAAAAAAATATGAAAAAGCAATCCTTTTGACAAAAAAAATGCCAAAAGATTGCGTTTGTCATCGAATAGAAGGTTATACAAGGCAAAATGTCGCCTCTAACTTATGCGATGCAGTCTTGTCCTCCAGGCCTGCTACTCCAGAAAGTTGGTGGTTATCTCATCATCAAGTATCTGCTGAACAAATAACAACAATCCCCAGCTGGCTGGGGATTGTTGTTTATAGTATCTCGTCACGTTTTCCGTCTTCGTCCCATTCTTTATTGTCTTCATTATCAGTTTCTTCAGTCTCTCCTGCCAGTATTTGAATGCGCTTTATGTCTCTTTCTGATAACGAGAGAGGGCTTACGTGTCTGTGGTAATTCAGCAGCCAACGGGCTCCCCGTCTGTTCAGACACGCACACTCATCCGCTTTCAGATAATACTGGGCGGCCAGATGCTCGTTGTATATATCTTTTAAATCCGTATCCAAGTACAATTGTGCAATGATGAAATTGACAAAAGGACGCTTCTCAGCCAGTGCCTTTAATCTTTCCATGTCAGGCACCTTCTGTCCATGCCATGCGGAAAGAACCAACATCATTTCCGCAAAGGTGCTTCCCTGTGCTGCTGCCTGTTCAATGAGCTCGATGCCTCCAAGTTCGTCACCACTTTCTATTGCTATCATCCCCTGTAGGGTGTAGCCATCAGGAGCCCCCATTGTAATCAGTTTCTCAGCTAAAAGCTTGGCTTCATCTATCTGTCTGTGTTCTGCCAACTCTGTAGCATCGAATATCATTCTGAATTCAGAATCTTCTGGCATTGTACGGAAAAAGTCCTCTAAGCGGGCGATGGCTCCGAAATTCTCTGCCAGAGCTCCCATGCAGACCATCCCCATCAGGTCTTTCTCTACGCCCTTCCCATCACGATAGCAGTCGGCCAGTTTCAGGAAAGCTTTCCCATTGCCCCAGCGTGCCTGTTCAATCAGTGCTTTAAACTCATTTTCTTCAGAGGCGGGTGGGGGAGTGGTTTCTGCCAAGGTGTCCCCTCCAAGCTGTCTGTCACTACAGCTTATCAACCATAATCCCAAGAATAAAATCAATAGTTTCTTCATAATCGTCTTTGTTTTATTATTTGTTTAAACAGTTATACACTTTAATCATTTGTCAAGACCAACGCCCCATTTCCCTCGTGGAGTCAAGAGATGCTGTACACTCTTGTAAGGAATGGTGAAGTGAAATGTACCAGCGGCAAAGCAGCTGATTTCGTAAGGCTGGAAAGAGAATACGAAACCTTCGTCAGAAAGGCCTGGACGTGGGAAAGAATAATCACCAGTAGGGTTCCCGTTTTCATCCATATCGACAACACCCTCTGTGATTTGTGGCTCCCATTCCGAGTATTGGTGAGTTTTCTTAGCTTCCTCTAATAGGATGTTCAGTAATTCCTTCTCCGATTCTGGCTTGAACAGATAATTGTAATCTATCTCTTGCTTGTGTACATGGTCAAACGAAATCAATCTTTCTGTGTAGTAGCCATGCGCACCACCGCTGTATTCGTGTGTATATTGCTGGTAGGTTACAAATCTGTTGTTGAATACCCTTGCCTGTAAGTTCAGAATGGAGTAAAGGTATGACGGATAATCTTCATCGTTTGTCCCCCATTCACCCTTTATCATGGCAAAATAAACACTTGCTGCACATTGTGCAATCTTTCTGTGGTCATTGATATCGCCTTTATACTTCCAACCACCATTCGACCGCTTTGAATAGCCGATGTACATGGCATTAAGCGGAGGTATATCCTCATTCAATTGCTGAGAATCTGCAATCTTGTCAACAAGCCATCTTCCAATCTCTTTGGCATGAAAGATTGATGACTTGGGAAAGTCAACTGTTATGCTATATGAAACACTCCTGCCAAATTCTGCAGTGCTATCAAAACTGTAGCCCTTGAATGAATGCAGTTCTTTCGAGAGTGAAGACAGGGCCCGAAGGCTGCTCGCGTCAGAGAAGTCTACCAGCATTGTTTTTCCTACAATATTGACATAGAACTTATACTTGTTACCAGAAGTGAAAGAATCGATGGTCAGCGTGGGGTCATAAGTGATGATCCTATCCTCGTTGTAAATGACAGAAGGCTTTCCGTATTCTGAGCGAGCCACCAAAAATGCCTTGTTGCCAACCACACAGATAGTATCTGCCCACCAATAAGCATCTCCAAACCTGTCTTTGATGAATGACGGAATCACAGGAGAAACATACTCGTACACTTCAGTTGTGTCATTATCCTCTTCATACGCTGCTTCTGCTTCTTCTGACGCTGTTTCTTCTGACTCAACCTGATTTGCATCTGCCAGAGATTCTGTTTTATCTTCAGCATGGTTGGTGTCCTTGCAAGATACAAAATCTAAGCCGAAGATGCCACCCATCATCAGCAGTATCATGAGCACTGGTAATAATCTCATTTGTTTCATTCTTTTTCCCTCCTATTATATTCTTTTTACTTCTTCCACCCCATCGATTGCAGACACTTTGGAAATGATGGTCTGAAGCTCACCGAAAGAATGTACACTGAAATTGATGGTGCAATTCACGATGAAGTCCGTGGTAGTCGTGCTCAACGAGCCAATAGACAGACGCAGTTTATTGGTGATACAATTGATCATGTCGCTTAGCAAATGGAAACGGTCGATAGCCAGTATCTGAATGGCTACAGGATAGAGTGCGTTCGGGGTTTCCTTGTAGTCAACGGAAACAATGGAGTCGCCCTGCTGTGATGCCAGTCCGATGGCGATGGGACAGTTACGCTTGTGAACGGAAATCGTGCCATCAGCCTCCTTGAATCCGATAACCTCCTCACCAGGGATGGGCTTGCAGTGAGAGCAGAAGTGGAAGGCGGACTTCTCCTGCTTGGCGAAGTACCGCTTCAGGAATCCCTTGGCCTTGTAGGTAAGTACACTGTCATTCCAACTCATATCTGGCTCAATCTCTGGATTTGTTCCAATCTCTACGATGTCGCCACGCTGGAGTTTAGTCTTGATGGAACAGAGTTGTCCGTTGACACGGGCGTAGTGTGCATGTTCTCCGATATCACTGTGAATCTCAAAGGCAAAGTCAAGTGCTGTGGCTCCCTTAGGCAGGTTGATGATCTCTCCTTTCGGAGTGAACACCATGATGTTGTCATTGTAGAAGGCTCTTGATACATCAACGATGAAGTCAGAGTCTTTCTGATGGAATTCCAAGTCCTTGAGCACAGAACGGAACTTCTCTATCCAAAGGCGTACAGAATCTTCTCTACGTTCAGCTACAACACCAATTTGATTGTTACGTACCATTCGCTCACTACTAATGTGAACCTCCTCCCAACTGCCTAAATCCGATAGCAGTTGCACGTGAAAACTCTGATAGCCATTCTCTTTGCAAACGTCAAGGTAGTTCACAATACCACAGGGCTTCTCGCAGAATACACTGGTGAGACATGCGTAAACTTTCAGCACCATGTCTTTCTCCTTCTCCACATCATCACATGCGAAGACAATATTCACTACATGACGGAATGCGATGTGATTGAAATCATCACCCGTCTTCTGCATCTTGCGCCAAATGCTGTAAGGAGGGCGGAATTCTACATATATCTGAGCATCAATTCCTTCCTTTCTTAGCACTTCGCGTACTTTATCTGTAAAGTCGTGAAGTCTTGCTTCATTTCGCAGCTCATCCCGATGAATCAGTCTGGCAATCTCCTCATACTCATGAGGACAGCGATAGCGGAAACTCAAGTTCTCAAGCTCAATCTTGATAGGGTAGAGCCCAAGACGATTGGCTAAAGGCGCATAGAAGAAGTCGGTTTCTCCGGCAATCTTCATCTGTTTGTGAGGTGGCATGCTGCCCAGTGTACGCATATTGTGTAAACGGTCAGCCAGCTTTATCAGTAGCGCACGTATGTCATAATGGATAGAGTAGAGCATCTGCTTGTAGTTGTCCACCTGCTTGGAGATCTCATAGCTTCCCGTACTCTTCTTGGTTACGACGCTGACCAGGAATGCTACATCATCACCAAAGCGCTGACGGATGTCATCGATGGTATAGTCTGTGTCCTCTACGACATCGTGCAAGAATGCCGCAATCACAGGGTTGGCTCCCAATCCCAACTCTACTGCCACAATCATTGCCACAGCGACGGGATGACCGATAAAGGGAGTGCCAGATTTTCGCATCTGACCTTCATGGGCCTTGCGTGCAAACTCGAATGCCTCGCGTATTCTCTTCACGTCCTCTGCAGACACTCTCTTCCCCATCACATAGAATACTCTATGTGCCATCTCCATGATCTTCTTGTCGTAGTTCTGTTTCATGATCTTGCGTCTTTAGTCAATATACATCTAAAACTTAAATCAATCTGTTTCTCAAAGCTCTCCCTAACTTGTTTTGCAAAATCTTCCGTCTTTACATATTCTTTTATTTCTTCTAATGTCTTACCTGCTGAAATAAGAATGGTTGTATTGATTGCCTGATTATACCGTCCTTCAGTTATTTCAAGACTGGCCCCAAGAGAAAAGACTGATGGCTCAAAATCCATACGCATGATAGATAGCCCCATACTTTCAACCAAGGAGTTGTCGTACTTATTTTTTTCCTTAATCTGTAAGAAATTGTCAAATGGAAGTAATGCGTTTATAGCATTCACGTATTCTTCGTTTTCAAGACACATCGTTGCGTATTGAAGGAAAAACTCAAGAATTCCATTGACAGAGTCCTTTGTCTCTTGACATACCTGTATGGCTCTTTGTTCGATTGTTAATTCCATTAATTCAATTGTCTGTCTAACTTCCTGTAATTTACTTTCGCTGCCAGTACACTATTCAGAGCTATTTTTACCTGATAGGCCAGATCCTTTTCTTCCATGTAGAAGAACTCTGCTCCAGCTATGAGGACATCGTCGATTGTGTAGAGCTTCACCTGCTTCATTTTTTCATTCAGCTTATGACACCTCATAACTACCTCGAGAAGGTTCTCTTCTGTAACTTCAGCAAAGTTTGGCAACAGAATTGAAACAAATCGGTCTTCCTCTGAACTTGGACAAATGTGTATGGAGTTCAATTGATACTTTATGACGATGTGTTCACCATCATCCTCCAATACCTGGTATTTGCCGTCCTTGACGACTTTCTGAATCAGTTCATAGTTCTTGTTCATTATTCATCCTCCTTATTTTCATTATTATCTATCTCATCATCGTCCTCATTAGGAAGTGTGTCGTCTCCCTCTATTTTTCTGTAGAACAGGTAATAAGTAGCCTGAAGCAAAAGCATAGTATGCTCTAGTATTTCCTCCAGATGTTCATCTCCAAATGTATGATACTCATAGAATATCCACACCTCATCACCAAAAACACAGGTCTTGCTATATTTGATGGCCATATTGGTCGCATTAACAACCTCTAAAACCATTTGCTTATTTTCATCCGTCACATCAAAGATGTTGGGAATGGCAAATCTCAGGAAGTTTTCATCATCATCAGGCATATAAAGAATAACCAAGTCCTCGTATTTAAATACGTGACCATACTCTCCTGTATCTTCCAGCGTGAAACCAAGTTCTTCCAATTTTGATAATACTAATTCCTTCTTCATAATCCTATAGTGTTTATTTGTAATTCACATATAAAGTTGCGCAATTCTGTTTTATCTTTCACGGTTATGCAACAAAACCGATTCTCGGGCGTTCAGCATTGCTGCGCTTCACAAACTCATCCCTCATTCGCTCGTACTTACGTACCTCATCGCGAGTCACCGATGGTCTTGTCGTTTTCACAACGTCTCGAAGCATCGCCTCACTGATTTTGACGATAGTGTTATCCTCCATCAGTATACTGGCCTCAAAAGCATTCCTTGCAGTTTCCTTCACCATGTAGGAAATGTCACTCGACGTATATCCGTCCGTTATCCGGGCCAGTTCCTCCATATTAATATCTGTTTCATGGGGACGCTTGCTTAGCTCTATCTCGAAGAGCTGCTTCCGACAGTCTAAATCGGGCAATCCCACATACAGTACCTGGTCTATACGACCATGCCTGATTACAGCCCGGTCTATTCGGTCGAGACAATTTGTGGTGCCTATAACAAAGACATTCTTCTCCACACAGTCATTCAACTGAGTCAACCACTCTGCCACCTCGTCTGCCTGATGCTCATTGCCCTTGGCATCTCTGGCACTACAAAGGGCATCAAACTCATCAATTAGCAGGATACAGCCCTTTTTGTTCTGCTTGGCTTTCGCTTCGGCCTTCTGGAATAACTCCTTAATCAGGCCCTGCGAACCATGAAGCCAGATACTGCCTAAGTCCGATGGTTTCACTGAGCAAAAGTCAAGTCCACATTCCTCTGCCAGCTTCATGCTGATATAGGTTTTTCCAGTTCCAGGTGCTCCGTAGAACAGCATATTTGAAGGCATAATGCCAAACTCTTTTGCCAGTTCCCGATGAGAGATAATCTCCACGAAGTCACGACGTAGTTTCTTCTTGATCTCCTCCATGCCGGCAACAGCTTTGAAGCCGTCACCTTCCCTTACTGACATATCCACATCTACATGTGGCTCTTGAACAGTGCGATAAGAATCTTGCATATCCTTTTTTGTGTTATCGATATCTTTATTACATACACCACTGATACTATCTGCTGCATCATCAAAGCAACTGAAACGCTTGGGTCTCTCCATTCCTAGATAGTCCATCAATGAGAATCCCATCTCTTTTGCGTCTTTGAATCTTTTATTGGCTTTCTTGTCTATAGCTTTTAAAATGATCAAATTCAAACTATCAGATGCTTTGAGTTGCGGTTCTGTTCCCTTCACCACTTTCTGGATTTCACCTTTCGACATTGACTCATTTATCTTATAGGGATAACTTCCCTGAACCATAAAGGCAATCAGCATTCCCATAGAGTAAACATCGGAGGCTGGTAAAAATCTGCCCAGGAAAGTCTCGGGAGCACGGAAACATTGGTTTAGTTCTCCCGTGTTGAAGTCGGGCTTTCCATTGCATGCCTGATGAGGGGTGTCCTCACCAAGTAGCTTAATTCTCACCTTATCACCGTCTTTCTTCTGTATCATGACGGTATCTGGATTGATGTTAAAGTGTCCACCACCCTTGGTCTCGTACTGCATCTTTTTGACGATGATAGTCAGCAGATAGACGGCATAAACGCAGTCTCTTTCTGCCAACACTTTCTTTTCAACCATTTCTCGCAGGGTCACGTATTTGTCATCCACGTTAAACATATTTACCTCCTCTTTTTAGTTGTTTATGCAGCATGCGAATACCACCACTTCTTGATGGCTTTATCGAATTTTTTGTTCAGACGAGAGTAGCGGGTGTCGAGCCAACCACGGCTACGTCCCACCTCTTTGGCAAGTTCTACGGGAGCGGCATTCTCCACAAAGCGCTGGCGCCAAATATAACGGTCTTCGTCGCTCCACTTCAATTTGGCTGAAAATTCGTACAAGAACTCTACCGTCTTTTCGCGCACTTCTTCATCGGTAAGGTCTGTGCCGAATACGTCAGAGAGAGGGTTAACACCTGTCTTGACTCTGCACCATTCAGCGATGTCGGCCACGAATTCTGATGAAACTGTCACCACATGTCCAGACTTGTCATGAAGCATGTCTGCCTCAAAGGAGTAGTCAGAACGAAGCAGAGCATCCTTAAGTTTTTTATCAGCAATCTTCTTAACTCCCTCATACTCTTCTTCCTTCATGTTCATCTTCTTGATGATATCCTTCTGAGGAAGACGATCAACATAGATGAGCACCAGCAAGTCGTAGTACTTCGTTCCAGCCATCAGTTCATCAATCGCCAACTGGCACTTAGCCTCAGACTGCGAGAGCATCGTCAGACGGGTGTTTCCGATAGTTCTTGTGCGACCTACGGTAATCCAATGCTCATCTTCCAACATCTCCATCACGGCATTCTTTGCCACACTGCGGAGCCATGCAAAGAAGGTGCACTGTTTGCTATATGTATCCAAGGTCTTCCAGGAACCACCAGCCCACAGAGATAGATAGACAATCTCATTAAATGTCTCATCAGAGACGATTACATGGTAATTCTCCTTGATATCCTTGATAATCTTAGAGCGGAGACGTGCCATATTGCACTTCTTCTGATCAGTGCCATAGAAGAAACGCTGACGGAATTTTGCGTCCTCCTTCAGTTTCTTGATGATTTCCTCTGCTTCAATCTCGAAGTTCTCGAGTCTCTCAGGAGCAAAGCTGTTGTAATTCTTCTCGTCCATAACAGTCTAAAGTTTTGGGCATCGAAAATGCCGAATTTTACATCTTAATCTCGATGCAAAGTTAAGCATTATTTCTCAGTCCAAAAAGTAATAGACTGTCTATGCGAGATGCGAGCTAAATCATATTATATCAACAACTTATGATTTTATTTTTAAATATTTTAACTCTATTTTTGAGTTCTATTTTGGCTATGTTGTAAGTTCTATCAAAGCACGAGGAATAGAGAGCTTGTTTTTGAGAACATAGAGGTGGTCATTAGCATCGCCAAGAATGAATGGAGCAGGCAATTCACGCAGTTTCTCACAGCCATCGCTGATGGCAATACGGATGTCTGAATAGCAGTGCTTAATCTGTGAGGGCATGAGGTTGCCATTATCGTCTTTCCATCGTCCAATTAACTTGTCGAAGCGGGAATTGCCTTCGTCTTGACCATATACAGCTTTATACAAACTAGTGAACTCACTTCTGTAATCCTCAATGTTCAGAGAATCTACATTGTCGTGCTCATACTTATCTATTAAATATATAAGGTATAGAATGAAAGCTTCTCTTCGACCAAAATGTACATGTATCTGGTCGTAGTCCTTATGAAGAAATAGCCGGTATATGCCGTCTGCCCTATTGTTAGGGTCAACCTTACCCACATACTTGATTTCCAAGGTCATTGTAGACTCCTGCGCCAATAACTTCGGATTAGCGGTCTTGCAAAAGGTTTCTAACTGCTTCTTCGACATTTTGGTCAGCACACGCTTCAGCGATTCTATGTCCAGACTGCTCAGGACATAGTTAAGTTCAGCTTCTGCCTTTTCATCCCTATTACGGCGAAATTTGTTGATGTTCTCCATCATTCGGTCAATCATCGCACTCTTCTTCTGGTGAGTGATGATGCCATCAATTTTCAAGGCCTCCCTGATCTTCGGCAGCGATGCACGCATACCGAAGGTGGGATGGAACATATCGCTGGCTATAGAGACAAAGTAGTTCTTCCAGAACTTCTCCGACTTGGCTGCCTCCTTCACACCATCACAAAACACATCTGGCGTATCTATGGCAAAATCTTTCAGCAGTTCGTTAACGCTATGCTTACTGATACGCTCTGACGTATAGAGCATCATGGCTAAGTCGCTATACAACTTCTCCCGCTCCGTTTTGAGCAAAAGATACTGCTTATCTGCCATGCTTGGGGTGTAGAGCGACATAACAAACTGACACTGCTCTTCCTTGATAGCACTGTCAAGAGTTGGATGGTTATCCAGCACAGGCATCTTCTCCAGTACCTCAAAATCATATTTGTTCAGAAGTTGCTTCTCACCCATAGAAGCCAGAAGTTTCTCAAACACCTCCTTACCTTCAGCGGCAATGGCGTTCACATTCGACGGCAGTGCATACAGACAGCAGTCTGCCAACTGTCCTACGGCATACTCTTCTTTCACCAGTCGCCCAACTACTGGCACATCTATCGGGCTATTGTCCATCACATTCATTTCTCGTCCTCCGTCTTTTTATCATCCTTATGTTTCAACCAATATTGCTTCAGCAGATTTGTATCTGGCAACGACTCATAATCAATCGGTTTTCGCTCTGTTGGTTTTACCGGCTCTTTGGCCGAATCCTCCAAACTTACTCTATCCCATGACTCCTGCAATTCCTGATAGTGTGAATAAACGAAAGCGGGCAGTCCTGTCAGAATATCCTTGATGCCCTGATAGCGTTTCTGCTGCAGTAGATTTTCTACATATTTCCGTCCATATATCATCACTTCTTCCCTGAGCTTCCCATCGGGATGGGTCAATGTGGCCTTTTGTCTTGAAACCACGAATTTATATTTACCCGTCGCAACATCACCATTCAACACGGAGAAAGCTCCCACCAATAGGTCTGCTGCCAGTTCTTGAATCCAAAGTTCATTTTCAAACAGCAAGAAACGAGTCTTATAAAGATACTGGTGTGCAAGCTCATGTAAGCAAGCTAATATAAGTGCCTCCCGGTTATTGATACCCGACTTTTCCATTTCTTGCCAGTCATAGTAGAGCTGGCACTCCTCGGCTTTATCAGATGTTATGACCTCCGCTATCGTTTCTGTCCTTTCCTTGACAACAGGCATTGGCAACCCAAAGAAGTCAGCCACCTGTTTAACAGTATCTTTGATATCTTCTCCCTTGATGTCATAGTCCTTATCCAAGAACAATGCATCGATGATATTCGCATCATGACGTCTTAGAAACCTAACCCAAAGCAATGGGTCTTTCTCCATCGCTTCTTGAAAGGCAGCTTTCGGATCTTCCGAGTTTGCGATACTTTTAAACTCATCTTTTACGTTCATAACACCAAGGACGTGACAGTTCGCTATCTTCTTGCAAATTTCGTTTAGAATCTGATGTGGTTGCGGTAAATGAAGAAGTCACATGCCAATTTAATGGCATCCCTGATGTCATCCTTTAACAAACCTGAAAGACTGAGTCTCTTACGAAATGACAACAACTCAATCATTGTTATTTAGAAGTCAAAACCAAGTTTTTTACCCATGGCTCTCCATCTGTCATCATCCTTCTTCATCTCATCAAGCTTCTTCTCTGTACGCTCAATGAAATCGTCTGTTTTCTTCAGAACGTCCTTCACTCTTTTGTCCTTCGCGCGTTCTTCCTTGCTCTTGAAAAGAAAATCAAAAAGTCCCATAAGCATATATTTAAAATTTATATTAATTTGTCATATATGAAAGTTCTGCTAAGATAATCCCATTTTACCTTTCTCTACATTTATTTTTCTTCTAACTGTGCTATCGTATCATGTGCGCCAAGAGTAACAAAAACGATGCCGTCTACACCACCACTCTGTAAGTACGGCTGGTAACCCAATTGTGATACTTAAAAGAATCGCAGGACCACCAGCCCAAAAGAAAGCAGATGTCACAAATACAGACAACACAGATGCCCAAACCACACCAGAAGGTGCCATAATTTTCTCACACCCACTCACAAGTTTATCTGGTAATTGTATTTGAGAATCACCACGCATGATGGCATCTGCTAATTCTTTTTCATTCTTTACCATAATTATAACATTTGTAGTTTCTCCAAAATTTTGCACCGAAGTATTTCCACACCACTATATTTGCATACGATGGATAAAAGTTACCAAGAAAAAAAGTCCTTTACTTTTTTATACTTATCTCCTACACTATATCCTACATCAAGTGCCTTTCTAGTTATAGCATCGTCTACGTAATCCAGAGCTTCCTGACTCATAGGGAAAGCCTCCATATGTGAAACCTCATAAAGATGCCCCATTCATCCTTTTCACATGCTAGATTTATATATTTGTAAATCCATCTCATTATCAGTCGATTAAAAAATGAAGAAAAAAGCACAGACAACTAGTCCAATTACAATTATCAATAAAAGAAATATTGAGACTTTTTTCCAATCTATCTCAGTTTCAGGCTCTTCGTCATTAGAAAGTGCATTCAGAACAGCCATCTCTATTTTTTTTACTTCTGGTCTCAAATTTCGACCTTCACTTTTAACATCATCTATTGTTTCTTTTTTTAAAGTAAAGAAATCATAGTCTATTGCTTCAAGCTTATCTAAGAAATGATATGCGAGTGAAAAATTAAGTAAGAACGTATAACTGACTGCTCTAAGATAATATGAAATAGCCACAACAAATAACCGATCTTCGTCCTCGTCAATTAAATCAAATTCCGACACAGCTTTCTTAACAAAAGCAGAATCATGATTATCAACACCTTTCGTCAAATATTCACACCCTTTCCCTAAATGGGAAATATTTTTTCCATATATCCAATTCGAAAAAAGGTTACCAATTTTAACCCCTGTGGCATACGAACTTAATAAAGTAACAACTGTAAATGGATCCATAATATAACAAATTTCATAGATTATTTGTATTATCCAAATTTATGTCCACACACAGGACATAAAATAGCTTCAGATTCAATAAACTGGCCACACATAGGACATTGTTTACCGAGATGAGCATCAAGAATCTTTTGATAATCGCCACTGTCTACCCATTTGACCAATTCGTATGCACGCATAACTGTCCAAGGATGGATATCGTCGAGAATGGAGATGTTACGAATTATTGCATTTGCAGTATCGCCATATTGTTGCATAAACTCTTCTGCCTGTTTGACGAAAACATGCGGATCGGCAATGTTAAAATAACGCTTAGGAATACCAGCCATCTTCATGATAGCTCCTAAAGTTGCATCTAAATTCTGACAAGCCAATAATCCAGCACGATCTGCAGTAAATTCCGACATGCGATTCCAATAACCCAATGCGAGTTGAATAGGAACAAGTAACTTTCCTGCCAACACAGCAGAAGAAATTATTTCTGCGAAAACCTGTCCCATTACATGATACAAGACATGTCCGCTCTTTATATGTCCCAATTCATGACCTATAACAAAAGTCAACTCTGGGTCTGGCATCAAATCAACTGCACCTGTATGCAAAACAAGTATAGTGTCGTTCTTATACCCTGTAGTATAGGCATTGACATAATAAGACCATTGAGTATATATATTGGGAAGTCTATCAATATCAAGAGTTTCTGCAGCTTCATGAACAAGGGTATACAATTCTGGACAGGACTCTTTTGTGACATGAAAGTTACTGCCACATAATTGTACCATATTCCATTTGATATTTGTCCAATTAAGAACAAAATTTGCAACTGTATCGAATCCAGTCAAAGCACGGAGTTTTTCCAATGCAACTCTATCAAATGGATGTTCGTATGTTGTTGACTGCAGATTAATAAGTCTTTGCTTCATAGTTTCTAGAAATTTGTGGGTGATGATTGTTGCCAAAGAGCGATAGTATAAAATACCACAAGCTATGGAAAATCGTCTTATTCCTTTCTTTATACTCTTGTAGTTCTATCGATAAAAGAGAATTTTCTTTTTTCAATTCTGCTACTACTTTTCGAAAACGAGAGCATTCTTGTTTCGTTTCCTCAAGTTCTTTCTTCAATTGTTCATAATAGTCTTTCAAATTGTCATAATCATTAGAAGATTCATCAGGTGTGTTTGCCTCTTCTTCACTCTCAATGGGCTTTATTTCAATTAAGTTCTGAATCTGTTCTAATTCATGCATAGTCATCACACGGTTTGACTCTATTGTTTCTGCTGGAAGTCTCAATTCCTTTAGGACTTTTACTGTTGCATTTTGATTCATTCCAAAACTTGTTGAGAAAGGAACGAACAGAAGCACGGTTCCTTCCATTCTAGGTATTTTAAGTAGTCTGGATTCACCTTCGTACTGACATTCCTTTTCACACTCTTTGACAATAGTGTCCAGCTTATCACCATCGAAATACAACCCTCCGCGCATATCGAACATATCTGCAAAGTTGTTTTCAAATCTGTGGAGTGTATTAACCAGTTTGATAGTCAATCTATCTAGCTGCTTACGATCAGAAGCATCTCCTATAAACTGAATTGCGCAACAGATACTCCTATTGTCTGAATCCAATCCCTGACTTGGGATTTCGCGGATAATCAGTGATAGAGTATTCTTGTCTAAATAACGATAAAGAATCTTTGCGCCACCTCGATTGAAATAAAGATCGGCCAAAGGCGGGAAATCATATCTGTTTTCTGTAGATACTTCCTGTGTAAGGGCCTCATGAGCTTCACCATTAATATGGAAAGTCTTAAAGCCTCCGTACGAATATTGGCAATAATATCTGATCATATTGTTCTCTAATTTACAATTGATTCAACGTGAATAAAACCATCCTCGTTTTTCTTTATGATACCTTTTTCTTCGAGTTGCTTTGTCATTTCCTGGTATTTCTGTAGATACTTGCCAAATGGAGGATTAAATAAACGTCGGAGCCATCCCCAGAATCCACTCCCAAGATTTCTGTCTTTCATATCCATAACCAATTCCTCCTTATGGACTAAAAATTCAAGAATATGATAGGCAGGTTGCTCACAGAATCGAGGAGAAAAACCTGCACCATTTGTTACATACCAAGAAAGAGGAATCTGAGTATAACTGAAGTACAAACTTTTGTCAGGCTCCGAATCAACCATATAAACGGACGATGCTGATAATATCTTGCCATCTTTTAACATGATTTGCCCTGTGAGTTCGTTCTTCGAACACAACTCTCCAAATTTGTCATTAGCCGATTTGAAAAGCCTATAACCATCCAAGAGTTTGCTGTGTTCAATACCACCTATAGTTTGGATAGGCATAATCCAAATGTCTACAGCCTTATGATTAACCCATGTGTTGATAAGTGTCCGATATGTGTTTTTTACAGCAGTAGCTACATCTTCGGCTCTTCCATGACGCACCCACTTTTCACATTTGACTGGGCATAGAATGATTAGTTTCTTGTCATATTCTTCATTGTCAATCATGATATTAGCCATCATACTAGTAATTTCATCAATCCTATTATATACAGTATTGATGTTTTCGTTCTCCTGTTGCATCATATAGGGAGTATCGATGGCTATAACATATACATCACTCTCGCATATTATCTTTTTCAATTCATTATGTCTAGTGCTTGTGTCTTCCATCCATTCTCCCGGAACATCCACAAACTCAAAATCAACGGGGGCAGCCCCTTTAATATCTGTTCGGAATAAGTAAGAGCTTTTACCTTTCGTTGGGGTCATGTCCACAAGGAAAGAACTGTTCTCTCCAACTTTCTGACGAGTCTTAAGGTAGTTGTCAACCTCCATTCTTTTATCTCGGAGTCTTACACAAACACCATCAGTGGAATCATTCGCTGAATAATCTGTTTGATCAGAGACGACAAACAAATCTCCACTTGTGTTCTTGTCCAGTGCATACAATATAGAAGATAGAATCGATGATTTTCCAGATCTTCTTCCACCTAACATAATTATTTTGTGTGCCATAAGCTTTATTATTATGTATTTTACTTACAATATTTAAATAAATCTGCACCGCATTCCACGTTGTAACCTGCTAACGTGGTTTTACGGTTTTTCTCCATCCTAAGGATTTCATCAAATAAATCCTCATCACTGTCGAAAAGATCATATATGGTCGTGAAAAACTTATCCAAGATACTTCTGTTTTTCTTCTCTCTTCCATATTGTGCTGCTAAAAAAGAAAGCATATAGTAAAGAGGTTGTACACAAAATACTGGGTTATATTTCGGTTTGTCACCTCTGAATCGATATACAACTTCTTTCGGGCATCCTTCCACAGTCAAAGGAATTGTTCCACCTTCTTTCATTATGTGGTCGAACTCCACTCCTCCTAATGTCAGAATTGGAGTGACAGCGCAGGCAATTTTGCCATTTTGCTTGAACATTGTAATAAGATCACTATATACAGTCTCAATGCGACTCAACACCTCATCCATACGTTGTTCAAAAAAATATCGCTCACACTTTAGCGGAACTAACAGTACTAATTTTTCACCATTTAACTGCTGCAAACTATTCTTAAAGAACTCCGTAATGACTTGAGGCTTGTTTTTAACTTCGCAATATTGACCATCTTCTTCCATCAGATGGGGTGTGTCAATAGCAACAAAAACTGCACTTGACTCATTGATAAACTGTTCAACTTCATCAGGTCTGCTTTGCACATATTCCCCTGGGAAGTCTTTTATCTCAAGGTCAATACGCGGCTCTTTCCCTTTTAAACCAAAGACAAAATCAAAAGTGTTCACTGTTGAAGAGGCAGCAAGACCAGCGGCTGGCTTATCCGTAATTTGCTGGAGATTTGCGAAAATGGCATTGAGCTGGTGCTTCCTGTTTGTTAACTCTGTATTCGTATCGCCTTCTGCCTTAAGGATAAGATTTGTCGTTGCTCCAATATTTTCCTGAGTGTCATTGAAGATTGCCGTAAGAATCGTTGTTTTTCCAACAGCCCTCGGTCCCATCATACAGACTTTCATCGGTATGCGGGAAATCGCTTTTTTCTTGAAAGAATCCCAAATGCCCATATACTTATGCCAATTTTAATATAAACAAGTCCTTTACTCTCTTTTCTGACATCTTATCGTTATAGTCATTCAACTGACCAAGGGCGAGCTCCTTACCTGCAATATTCTTGAAATCCTCTGGCCAGATAGCGGTAGCATTTTCACGGTAGAAATTCTTCAGTTCACGTCTGCCTTCTTTCTTGAAGATAATACGATCGTTGAATTTCCTAATTCTGGCATTGAATGAATTGTAAGGAATAATTAACAATTCCTTGATACCCTCCATCATCTCATCTGCAACAATGGGAATAGCATTCATCAGTGTTTGCTCTATCAGCTCTACAATCTCATCAGTTGTCTGGCCTTGGAATATAGGCTGGATGAATTTCTCATTTTGTGGAGAAGGATCCAAACTGTCGAGCGCCCGGTTTGCCTTAAATTCTAACAGACCTTCAATATTGAGGCGATAGTCATAAATATCTATGAACGCTTCAGCGACCAAAGGGAATTTATCGAGTTTTTCTTCAATCATAGCACCAAGCCATTCAATATCATCATCACCAGAAAGCTCTGTCTGAAGAGGAATTAACTTCAGTCTTCCACCCTCTTCGCTCTTTAATATTTTACAAACCTCTGCTTTGAATCCGTCTTGAAGTCCCGCAATAGTACTACGACTAATCTCTTCAAATTCATCTCTAACGGCAGCTCGAAGATTATCAGCGTAGTAATTGTATACGTTGTTAGGATATGCTTCTGGCCCACCAGCAGTTAGGCGATGGCGTATCTCCTCAGAAGTAGGACAATGTGAAGCAATATTTCTGATGACAGCCTTTACTTCATCACGAATCACATCACATTCTTCGTTCCTATTAGAATATTTCTTGATTAAGACCTCAATTAGACGAGCAAGTTCTAATTTATCCTCATACAGCTCATCGAATAGTCCTCCACTTTGCAAACTCTTCTTAAAACCACCAGAGAGAACATTCTGCATTTTCCCACAGAGGTCAAAATACTTCTGATAGGCATCAGTAAACAGTTCGTTGGCCTTAATCATCAAATAATTATCTACCTCAGAAAGGTTGGCTGTCAGATATTCCAAAATCGGCATCAAGAGATTGTTTTCTACCTCACTTCGCTCCCCACAATTCACTTTTTTGATGAATGCAAAGTTGAGTTCGCGTGCCTTTAACGCATCTTCCATTGCTTTCCCTGAATTATGGTTTCCTAATTCATCGCAGACATTCAAGGCAAAGAATAGCCACTTACTTAAGGCTTCTGTTCCCATGGCTTCGCATATCAAATCGTAGAGTTCGTCATCCTCTACACTTATATGGTCGCCTGCTGCTGATGGCATTCGAACAAGAATTGCTGCGTCACTGTCATCACGCAGAGTATTTATCATCTTTTCTCGTATACCAAGAGCCGTATCTCCTAATCCTATAGTGTCCACAAGGACTATCTTTCCAGCATCATTCACAGGGAATTGGGTATAGATATAAACCTCTTTCACAGCTAAGAATGCGAATGTTGGATTCATATTCACATCGTATTGTGCCACGTAATTACGTATATCACATTCTGAAACATTATCCTTTATCGTTCCTACGAAACATGAATACTCGTCATAATGTTCAACATATTTTCTGAGGTGCTGGAATAAAGACTGCTGCTTTCCAGTCTTAGAAGAAAGATCTGCTGAGAAATTGTCTACGTCGCCCTGAAGACCTCGGATTTGTGACATGCTACCAATATGACGGGCAATACCAATTGTATCAAGATACTTTTGTATTTGCTCAATCAGTTCCACTTCATTATAGAACACCACTTTAGCATAAGTATCGCCTGCATTGTTGGCTATAATGGATTTTGCGCCAGTACAGTCACCTCCATTCGATGCAGGTATCACCTCATCACGCAATCCGCTGATAGATTGCAGGAGTCTGCTTTTTCCCTGTCTTGCACGACCTACGACACTGATGTTAATCGTTTCTCGATTGAAGCGTTTCTCCAATCGGTCACATTCCTTTTGACATTTCTGGAGTTGTAGCACGAACGCAGATGGGGCTGCCAACTCTACCTTCTCCTGGAAAGTTGGATCCTCAACAGACATCACGTAATACTCTCCTTTCTGTTCTTTAATTTGAGCAAGGATAGTCTCACGGAGGGTTGAATACTCGTCCATCAGACGATTTAAGTCATCAAAGAAGTTTTTCTTCTTCTTGATTACCTCGAGGTGTCCTTTACCCTCGAACCCATTACGACCGATTCGTCGGTCGATAATCTCTTCAATTTTTGCTTGTATTGACATAATCTATTTATTTGAAAAGAGACATTAAATTGTGACTTTTGGCATTATTCAACAAAGGTATTAGAGCCTCTCGTCGTACGCCTATTGTATTTATTAGATGATGAATTATTTTGCCATCCACATCGTTGCTATGTAGTTTTACCGCAGCCATCGCAAGCAGATTAATCATGTCCTTTCTATTTGGCAGTTCATTTACAAAGTCATTTCCAATATCATTGTCATGTGCAATCTCAAGAATTGCATTAAAATATTCACAACCTTTTTCATTCCATAGAGTATATAATTCAAAATATACTCCACAGAAGATTGCTATTTCTGACTCACAAAAATCGTCGTATTCTTTTATTGGTTTCAAATATTGCATTGCATAAGCATCATTAAGATATCCCTCATCAATATATCTTTGGCATATTTTTAAAAATAATGGATAATAGATTCCAATTGCGTTGTCAATAGATTGGATGCATGACGAATGTTCATTCAAATAGTATTCACATATAGATTTCCCCATATATGATAATTCTAGCTTCTTACACTCTTTGCGAATTTCATTAAAGTCTTCATTATAGTCGTTCCAGTTCGGTTCAAGTGATAACACTTTTGCCCTTTTTAATTTGCTGAAAAATTTTTCCGTAAATTGATTAAACAACTTGTCTGTTGATTCCCTGTAATAAAATACACTCTGAGAAAAATTGTTATATGCTGAGTGTAAAAGGAATGGAATATTTGCGGGATTTTTACACAAACTTGCTTTTTGAATAAATCCTAAAGCCAACTCCAATGAATAATCTTTCATGGTGTTTATATCCTTCTTCAACTCATTTACTTTCAGTATAAGAATGTAATGAGTACATGCGGATGCAAAACTCGTCCCTATCTTAAAAATTGACAATATCGTTTCCATTGCAAAAGTGCGAATAATGAAGGTAAGACTTAACCCATTTGAATTCAATCTCCTCTAAAGTATTTCATTTCTAACATTCCTGTACTTGTTGAGTAAGCATAGAATAGCCTACCGACTCTACCTTCTCCTGTAATGTAGGATCCTCAACCGACATCACGTAATATTCCCCCTTCTATTCTTTAGTCTGAAAAAGGATGGTCTCACGCAGGGTCGAATACTCTTCCATCAGTCAATTCAAGTCATCAAAGAAGTCTTTCTTCCTTATCACTTCGAGATGTCCTTTACTATCGACCCCATAACGACCGATTCGTCGGTCGATAATTTCGTTTATTTTATCTGTTATTGCCATATTGTTACATATTTATAATGTTTCTATTGTAATAATCAACTACTTACTAACTTCTCCCAGCCATGATGTCTTTCCATATTTCCAATCAGCTTGGAAGCGAGGAACACAATTCACGGATAAAACTTTCATAAATTGTTCATCTAAAGCTATAATTTTCATATTCTTTTTATGCATAATAACATAAAGATAGGAATATATAACATCTCTTGTTGCAGGATCTTTCTCAATATGTTCTTTGAAACTATCATATGTTATTTTCTGCTCTTCTGGATGCATTTCTATGGCTCTAGAGAACTCTCTCTTATACGATTGATTCGTTCCCTTAAATATAGCCAATAGACCTATTATAAAATCAAATATCTCTGCCATATTAAATATAATAAATTCTATTTTCTGTGTATAGTTTGTATATTTTATTTACGTCACTTTGTGTAGGGAAAGGCCATATGGATTCTATCGCTTTCTCAATAACCTCAGAAGAAAGCAAACTGGGTTTCTCTTCCTCTAAGACAGAAAGGAACATATCACCTATTCTAAATGTATAAACCATATTCAAGACCTGCCCTACAGTAATTTTCTGATTGTCAGTCAATAATGCAAAATCTTTTCTCGGGCTATTTATTTTAAGAACATCGGGAATCTGACGTTCATGCCGTTGATTGTATTTATCTCTGATATTATTATATCCCTCATATAGCAACCTAAGATAGTTTGTAATTGACTCTGGGCTTTTATGGCAAAATTGCAGAAAAGACACTCCTGTCCCAAGTGACAAGGCAACGCCTGCTTTGACAATGTTTTTCTTCTCACTCTCTATTACTGAACAAGAATACTTACTAAATAAACTGAGCAAAAGTCCACTCCAAATTACAGCAAGCCCACATCTTTGAACTCCAAACGAATCCGCTTCAATTAAATTTAGACCAAAAAGATTATCTAAAGCAGGCAATGCGTCAAATCCCGTGATTATAGGGTTATTTGCCATTTTAGCAAATTTCATTGAAGTTCTAAGAATCTCTTCGTAAGTAGTCCCATCCAAAACTTTAATTATAGATAGAATACTATTAATAAGGCTATCATCAACACTCCAATATATTTTTTTTACATCAATTGCATAAACATTATATTGAGAATATAAACCAGTTAATAATCCGTTGATTCTTAGCACCTCACTTTCCAAGACTTTATGCCCATTGATATTAACTGTTGCATAAACGGGCACAGCAACAGATGTTTCAACTATTTGGGTCGTATTAGCCGTTTTTGTTTTGGTCTTAAATAAACTGCTAATTTTACCTGCTAGAAGTTTTATTCCTTCTTGTGCGTTAGCAATAATATCCTCGCCGAATTTGGGAGGTTCCACCATCATTCTCTGCATAACTATTCAAATATATAAGTTTATTGTTCCCATAAGCATTCCAAGTAAAGCTCCCAGCCATACAATAGCCTTAAGTTCTTTATCCATAACTTGGAAAATCAGTTTCTCCGTCTCATTGACATCCATCTCGTTTATTCTCTCCTTGACAATCTTAGCGATGTCAATAGATTCTAGAATACGAGGAAGATGCTCCGAGATAATAGTCCGATAAACAGAATCAATCGTATTGACGATTTGGCTTATCTGTTCATCTTTACCCTCAAGCAATTTAGCTATGGGGGTATTCATAAAGGTCTGTGTTTCGTTCCCAATCATGTTGGAAACAATCTCAGCACCATTCTTTTGCAACATGCTATTGATGTTGTTGGCAAGTATATTCTCAGCTGGTTCTCTCAAAAGTGAGAAGAACTTCCCCAATAAACTGCCACAAAACATCGTTGCAGCCGCAGCTTTTAAACCGCCAAATCCGCCTGCAAACCCACTAAGAATCTCAGTAGGATCCATCGCTTTCATTTTATCCACGACATGTTCTACTACAACATGGGCAACATTCTTTCCGACTTCAGAATCAGTAAGTTTAGAATGCACTTGGTTTGTTAGACTTGAATTAACACTCGCAATGATGCTCTGAAGTTCTTCTTCAGAAAGGTAATGTCTTAGGAATTCGGCTACGCTTTCCTGATTCTTCTTCTGTGCGTTAAGGAAATCTTCAACAGAGTTTCTTACCTTCTGTGTCATTTCATCAGACAGAAGATATCGCTCAAGAACCTCTTGATTCATCAAATTGTGACTGATAGTTCCACCAATAGCTTCAGCTATACGGCCTTTCTCTTTCGGGATGATGCCTGGGGTGAACGGGATCTTTATTCCAAACAAGTATTTGGCAGTATGAGGCCTAAAAAGCATTCTAATAGCAATGTCATTGGTAATGTAACCAATCACACCTCCTACCAATGGGGCTAGAAAATATGGTAATAATAGGCTTGTCATTGCTTTAGGTTTCAATTCGTTCGTAAAATTAAGTATAATAAATTAATCTTCAAAAGTTTTCAATACTTTTCTTTTATTTTGATTTGTTTTTTTTATTTTTTTAAGAATTGCGTCGTCTTTTAGTAATAAAACACTTGATTCCGTAATCTTAAATTAATAGTTGACAAATACAATATTTCTGTCAAAAGAGTTACCTATAATATTAGATGAATCTTTTTTCCAATCTTTCGAGAGTGTGTAAATCCACAATGGGCTAACAGTATTTTGGAAGGCGTGTTTTCTTCAGAAAGTTCTGTATGGAGGTGTTTGTTTGGGTAGTTTTTTTGAAAATAATTGATAACCTCCATCACTGATACACGAGTATAGCCTTGGTTTCGAAACGAAGGATGAGTTGCATAAAACAAAGTAGGTTCGTATGATATATCTATTATGGCAATGAAACCAATTAGTGTCCCATCTATTCTCATTCCCCACAAGAATCCATCATTCTTTTGCCTATACAAATTCGTGACATGAATAAACTGTTCTAATCCAAAGGGTGTTTTAACTTGGTCATATAATTCTGGAAGATATCGTTGAAACTGTTCATCGTCCATAATCTGGCGCAAAACGGGCATATCTTCCTGTGTGATATCCGTTAAGACACAATAGGCAGAAAATAACAAGGGAACGTTATTCATTTTATTAGCCCCCTTTCTGCCATTTCGCAAAACAGCCATAAGTTAATCTTGGTATAGAGACGCTCATTATGGCAAAGGATGTCCATTTGCTCTTCTGTGAATTCAATAGAAGTTAAACACAAACTACACATACGTATCGCTGGACAGTTTATGCAACGTGTTTTCCTTCGATTATAATAAGAGGAAGCCATATTGTTGGCTATATTCCAGTCAATCCCTGATTTAATATTACCTATTGAAAATTGATTAGATATTTTCTCACACACATATAAACTTCCATGTGGATCTATAAATATTTTGTCACTCATAGGCATACATGTAGAAAGAGGAACCTCTTCGCCCACATCAAAAATGGGACGTTTTACCCAATTTCTAACACATTCGTCAAAATAGGACTTCAAAAAAAGCCAGTCACGATGTTGGGTATAAAGATTCAAGAGATTTTCATGCTTTTCTCGTATTTCATCCCATTCTCGTTTGACTACACCCGACTTGAAATTTGGTGCCAGTGCAGAAATGGAGGTCGGGGCTATATCACACAAAATAGGATCCTGGTGCCATGCTTCGGCCAATAGAGCCATATCATCAAATAAGGTAATTGTTGATAATATGAGTAAATTGTTCTTTATGTAATCAGGGAATCCTCTTTTGAGACACGACAACGCCTCATATGTTTGATCAAATGAACCACTATTCTGAGAGTACGTACGATAACGGTCATGGAATTCTCGAGTACCATCAATTGACATAGCTATCATGACATTGTGCTTTACGAGCCAATCTATTCTTTCCTTACTCAATAAGGTTCCGTTGGTAGCTAAATAGAAACAGACTTGATTCTTCCAGTGACTTTCTGAATGAAGAATAATGTGTTGCAATAGTTCATAATGAAGCATAGGTTCACCCCCATAAAAAGAAATATTGATTGGGTACTTTGCCGCATACCTATCAATAAAACTTATCAGGTTGGGGATGTCATCCTTGCCAAAGCTTATATTACTATGTGTTCGATTATTTTCGTAAATTCCAGAATAACAGCAATACGAACATCGGAGGTTGCATTGTTCTGTAATACTTAGAATAAAAGAGTCTAGATTAGGAAAAGAATGAAAAGGAGCGAACGGTTTAAACGTCATGGGTCTTTCATCATAAACATCCTTTCCAAGAACTATCTCATTTGTTCTTGGACAATAAGAGTAAACCCTATCGCTCGTCGTGGTGACCTGCATATTAATGAGCAGCACGGTAATATCTTAGCCGCTGACCACCTCCCATGCATCCTACCTGACACACACTGAGCCCCATAGACAAAAGTGATTCCCTCTGAAATTCATCACAAACACGATTCTTATTCAGAACAGAACTAATAGCATAGGCATCAGTCGTGATAGTACTATTCGTTTTCATCAATTGGGTATTATTTGTCATATTTCAATTGTTTTAGACTGCAAAAATAGTAAAAAGAAACGAATAATCAAAGATATTCATACTTTTTTTATTTAGCCAAATGCCTTGCTAACTTCACAACCAGTATTTCGCAACCCTCCATGATCTTCTCGAACACATATTGGTACATGTAATCAGTATCACCTGAAGGGTCAGGTAAATCTGTTCGTTCATTGAAACAGATTTCATTGAATCGATGAATGCAGCTCCATTTTGCATATGGCACATACCATTTTTGAAGCTCCACTACATGATGGTATTCCATGCAGATAATGAGGTCAGCAGCATCTAATATCTGTCGGGTAACGAATTGGGCGACACCATCCATATCATAGCCAGCTTGATGAGCAAGTGACACCATTCTAGGGTCGCGAGGCTCACCAGCATAATTGTATATACCAACGGAATTGACTTCTACGCCATCAATTCCGCTGTCCATCAATTTTTTTTTCAATATCACCTCTGCTAGGGCACTCCTACAGATGTTAGCACTACATACAAATAGTATTTTCATCACAGAAACAGCTATTAAAAAGGTAAAGGTCCTTCATCGTCCGAAATGGAGTTTAAGAACTCTGAAACAGAGGCCATAAGTGCTTCGTCTGACTGCTCACGAGACTTCCGAGACCACTCAAGGCCTTTCTCGTATGTTTCGCGCATTTCTTCGAAGGTGGGGTCTGTAGGCAGTTTGTACTTGTCATCAAGCATCTTAAAGGCATAGAGCTTTGCCACTTCTGACCGACAGCTGTCATAATCGTATTCAGAATAACAGCTATTTCTGTCGATGGCATCGAACTCCGGGCTGTGGTATATCTCTTCCTCGACCCTCTCATTCCAGTCTCTAAACATTACAGCAGCCTCGTATTGCTGAAGCTGTACCACGTAATAGAAGGCGAGATTGACTTCACGAAAGTTGGCTGGGGTAATCACACTGGGATATTTGCCTCTGCCAAGACGCTCCAATCGCATCAAACAGGCATCCTTCTGACAGCAATCACGGACTACGCCGAATAGGGTTTTGAGTGCATCTTCGCCTGTGATGGAACGGTTTGAGTGATACAATACCGCCAGATAGTCTACCTTCGATAACTTAGCACGGTCGATGGCATACGAATCATCCTGAGCTAAGCGAAGACAGATAAAGTAATAGTCGCGTTCGTCAGTAAACTCGTCTATGTGATCTGTGATATAGTCCAAAGGAAAAAAGCGAATGACTGACCATGAGCACTTATATTCATGGTTTGTCTCCCACAGCTCCTTGACCTTGGGTAGAAAAGACTCGTCCCAATAGTCGAGTAACTTGCCGTATGCCCACTCTCGGTCGGACGCACATGAATCAAGGAAGGCAGTCAAAATCTTCTTCTGGTCCTTCCAATCGAGTGCATTGAAACGCCACTTAATCTCCTCCCTTGACTCAGAAACCTTACCACTTTTCTTGTTGATATAGTTCTTAATCAGCGTGGCGATGGGAGTATTCCTTTTTCCTTGTTTGTTCCGCATAGTTCACCTCTTTTTATTGACTACATATTACAAAGAAAAGACAAATCCTCCAAAAACTATCACAGGAAATAAAAAAAACAAGCGATTTCCGTTGAAAGAAATCACTTGTTCTCCTAATATAGCAATAACTACTCTTATTTTTTTCCTCATCCCATGATAATTTTGCTATCTTGTTGATTCAATCAGTGAATTAACATCTTCGGGGATTATGTTTCTGAATAAATATGACGTTCCTTCAGGCAGAGTCAATGTTCCGGTGTCATCACCACCGCAATGGTACACGTATGCGTCAAAATACATTTCGTCACCTTTGTATAATCGGACATATTCCGTTTTGCCGCCTGTACAACCGGAGACTTCTGTCTCCTCATGTGTGGATATTCCTTTTTCAGCAACAGCCTCTCTAAACTTCTGATACTCCTCTGCGGTGTTGTCGTATTGACGCTGCAAGAGCACGTCGCCATAGCTATCAATGGTGATTGTCTTCTTGCTGCTGGAAATTGATATGGTGTAACTGCGGTGATACTGTGGTGCCACAGAGGCATCTCCAAACCTGTATTCCATTTTTGTGGTCTGTTCCCAGTCTGCACTACTAATTATTCCTTGTTCCGTTTCGGGTTGCTCGTCATTATTACTTTTACATTGTACAAACAATGACAATACAGTTGTCAAAGCCAATACGAGTACAAAAGATCTACTGATTTTCATAAGTTTACAATTATTACGTTTGTATCGATGGATTATACGATTATTCAATAAGACTCCCCACACATAAGTAGCTCTCCCATTCGGAGGCAACAGTCTTCATAGGTGGCTTCTTTGCGGCCCAGCCACGTGAGGCAGTTGTCGATGCTGTCGAAGGAGTGGATGATGATGCGGGTGGTCTTTCTGGTGAAGTCAAACTGTAGGAACCAGATGTAACCCACTAAGTCAATCTGCCCCCGCTCGTAGCAGCGCAGCTCCATGGACATACACTCAAATTCGTCTTCTCGGCCTGGGGCTCCCGGGTATTGGACGCGAATCACGGCATTGCTGCGGAACAGATCGTCCCTTTCCTGTTGGTGCTCTGCTCGACATCTCAGACCGCACAACAGCTCGTGTGACTGACGGGAGCTGATGCCGTAAACATCCACATCATGGGCATACCAGTTTTTCTCGGGTGGCGTCTTTTGCCATTCGGTCCAGTAGTAGAGGATGCCTTTTTCGGTAGGGTAGGTCTTGATGGCATAGTCAAACCAGGCGAGCCAGAGCTTGCACTTCATGAAAAACTGGTTGGAGATGAGCTCTTGTTCTATCCTGTCGATGTCGCCCATGGTTATCCAGGCCAGAGCCACATGCCGATGCTCCTTGTCTGCCACGCGCATCACGAGGTCAAAGATGTCGTCAGTACCTCTTACCTTGTGGCATTGGATGGTGACCATAGACAGCTGCAGTATGGGACTCTTCATTTCAAAGCCCTCCTCGCAGCTCTGCTTCTCCGTCAAATCCTGCCTAATGCGTTTCTGCAACTCAAACTGAGCCCTCGCCAGGTTCACATCCAGTGGCATGACTTCAAAGCGTGGCGTCCCCTTTTCCTTGAAGAACTCCTCGCGTGACAGATAGGTCTTCCCGTCTATTTCCATAAGCCCATTGTGTTAGGTAATAGTTCCGCTGCAAAAATAGTCATTTTTTCGTTATCTTCCAAGAAAAACAAAAAAAAATCACTCCATCATCATCTGGTGTAGTGCCTTCTCGAAACCCTCCTCCAGCACTGGCGGATCTTCGGGATAGATACTGTGATAGTCTTGCTCCAGCTGGTCCATCAGTTGCATGACCAGCTTTAGTCTTTCCCACCTGGTTCGCTTGCTTAGCAGGGCGAACCTGAATACGTTGTAGAACTGCGGAAGTCTGATGACTTCACCATTTTAGACTCTCGCGCGTGTATTCTCGCTGACATGATGCTGCTTGAGAATACGTACAGAGACACCTTTCACATCGGAGCCGATAAAGGACTGAAGGAACTTCAGTGTCAGCGGTGTTGAAAAGAACCTTTTCATAAGTCAAAACTCTATAATTTTAACAGGTTAAGTGTTAATTAATACTTATTTCGTCCCAACAATGTTGGAACGTTTCGTGTGCAAAGTTACAACTTTTTTCCGAACTTTGCAATGTCCGGACAAAAGTTTAAAAAAATTTAGCATGTAATGACTAAAAAGTAAAATAATATCTTTATGAAAGAAAAGAATCTCATTGAGGAGGAACTCTGCCAAGCTGGCGAGGCTTCTCCCGTATCGCCATTGGTTGTAAAACTGGACAAATATCGTATCATGTCCGACACGCAAGTACCGCCCGAGGAATTCCTCCTGCGACTGTTTGGTAAACCATGTTTTCCACGCCGTGACCTGTCCACTATTACTGGTCTGGAGAAGTGTGGAAAGACGTTTTTTACCTCGATGCTCATGGCCTGCTGTGCCGAGAAAAGTGTGCTCGAACTGGAACGTATCCGCGAAGAGCCGCTGAAAGTGATGTGGTACGACACAGAGCAGAGCAAGCAGTCGACAAAGACCATTCTTGCTGACCGTGTCTTCAAACTGGTTGGGCCTCATGTATCTTCGAATCCTGATGGCCCTTTGGCAAGCGAGCAAAGCTCGAGCACCGTGGCACAAGACGCCGACATCGAAAGCAATTTCTTTGTTTTCAACGTCAGAGCCTGCACATACCAGGAGCGTATGGAATTGCTGGTGGCCGGCATCGAGGCATACAAGCCCGACATGGTGATTATTGACAACGTGAGCGACTTGCTGCCCAGCGTGAACGACTCTGAGGCGTCTATTCAGGTGATGGACCAACTGATGCAGATGGCTTCGTTGTACGACTGTAACATCACCGTGGTCATCCACCTGAATCGTTCTGGCGAGAAGCGCAACCTGCGCGGCTGGCTCGGCACCGAGATCCTGCACAAGGCCTTTGAGGTGTACTACTGCGAACAGATAGAGCATACGGATGTCTTCTTGGTAGAGCAGACGCTCACCCGAAAGTATCACATCCAGGAGAAGCTCTATTACCGTATCGATGACAATGGCCTGCCCCGAGTCACCAGCAAGCCCAATTATCAGCCTCGCGACAACAATGGTCAGTTTAAGAGCAGCAAACCAGATGCCTACCAGATTAAGACTGAGAGGGCTGACACGTTCAACCAGAAGTACATCATCCGTCATGAGGACAATGCCCGTCAACCATGGGAGTGGAATCTCCGTGCGTTGTTCCAGGATGCGATGACAGGTCTGCCGTCGTTGCCACCCGATGCTCTGCAGAAAGAGGTGATGGCCCTGAGCGGCATCCAGCAGCCCAAGTATTACGAGAAAGTCTACGACCTGGCGGTTGACCAGCGTGTGGTGCAGAGCACGATGGCTCGCAATGGTCGTATTGTGGTCGTCCTTCTCCCTTCTTAACCCCCTCTCTATATAGTCCCCATCCTCTCTCTTAACAGAGAGATGGGGCTATAGTAAGAGGGGTGTAGAAGGAAGGACGGACACAAAGACCTTATCCGTTCAATTCGAAAACAAAATCGTGATGAAAATGAAAATCAAAAATCTATTCGTTCATTCGTTTAAATCCATAGGCCAGTCTTTGAGCTTGGTCATCAGCACAGTCAACGGCCGGCTCCACATCCACGGCCTCGTTCCCCGACCTACCGATCCTCGCCCTCTGTGGGCGCAGCGTCTCTCGTCAAAGAGCAGCTTCTGTCGTGCCGTTGTCCGGTCGGGCCTGCTGACTCATTGGCAGATGGTTCACGCCGCCTTGCGCTATCGTCTCGGTCGTTCAAAGGACGATGCTGTCATCTACTGGCAGATTGACCAGCTGGGGCAGTTGCACGATGGCAAGCTGATGTGGTATGGCCCTGACTGTCACCGCCTGAAGCATCGTAATGCCACGTGGGTTATGTATCTGCTCAAACAGTACTATGGCGTACCCCAAGATACCTTCCAGCCCACTCATGTCTTCTTCGGCACGCATCTGCTGGCAAATAATCTTTCTGCGGTTTCTGCGCTTTCTGCGAGACCGAAGAAAACTGTTTGCGTGGTGGAAGCTGAGAAGTCTGCCGTGATTCTCTCTGAGCTTTATCCCCAGTACATCTGGCTGGCTGCAGGCGGCATGCATGAAGTCCAGGTTAACAAGTTCCTGCCCCTTCGTTATTTCAAGGTCATCCTCTTTCCTGACACAGACCCTGATGGCACTGCCTTCCGTTGCTGGTACGATGCAGCCCAACAAGTCATGTGTTCTTTCTTCTGGCCACGCCACAACCCCATCCGTGTCTCTCCCATCCTTGAGCTCCACGCCACTCCCGACCAGAAGTCCCGCAAAATTGATCTCGTTGATTATATCTTCGAGGGTCACACAGTCACAAATTCCATAGATTAATATGCAAACCCAATACGACCCACTGAGATTCTACTCAAAATCAGAGCTTGCTAAATTCGCAGGAGTATCATATAGTACCTTCTACCGCTTTCTCAAGTCCCGCCGCCTCGTCCTCGAGTCCATGGGGATCACCCTCTACACCAAGAAACTGCCTCCCCACATCGTCAGATACCTCTCAGAAGAGTACTGCATTGACGTTTAGCTTCCCCAAAAACTGTGTGTCCTTAAAAAAATATTATTTTCTGTGTGAGCAACTTGTCAAATCTTGTCAACGCCCTTTCCAAATATTGTATCTTTGCAAATGAAATCAGGACGTCGTTCCCCTGGGACCTTTGGTCCATCGAGACCATTCGAATGAAGTGTTCAGGCTATCTGAACGACTCATCGAAATTATCCCTTTGGGGGTATAGAGATTATCCGAACACCTCGTTAAGACTATCTCGACAACCCGTTAAGACTATCCGGATCAGTATAATATATCTTTCAATTTTCAACTTTCAACTTTCCGCTCGGCTTTGCCGCTTTTACAAAGGCGTCAGCCGACTAAAAGAATTTTAAAATTATGTCTCAAAAATTCATTAAATCTAAGAACAAGAACAGCTTCAGCCAGGCCTATGGCAAGTACTTCGCACAGGCTGTCTACGACAACCACTTCATCGGTACTGAGGAGCTCTCTGACTTTATCCAGCGCCAGGCCTCAGTGAAGAAGAGCGACATCAAGGCCGTGCTCCAGGAACTGGGCGAAGCCTTCAAGCACTTCTTCGAGATGGGCCAGAAGATCAAGCTCGACGGCATTGGCATCTTCAAGGTAGGCTTCTCATCGATCGGCGTGAACAAGCTCGAGGACTGTGGCGCCCAGACCATCACCACCCGCCGTGTACTGTTCCAGCCCGAGACCACCCGCGTCGTTGTTGGTCAGCAGAAGCTGGACAATGGCACCGTGAAGCAGAAGTATGTCAACGCCATCACCATGCTGAAGGATGTTGTCTTCGAGGAAACTCACGACAACGCCATGAACGTCGAGTCTGACGACTCGGGTAATGGATCCACGAATCCCTCGAATGGCACGAATAGTGGCAGTGGCTCCAACACCGGTGGAAACTCCGGAACCTCTGGAACTGGAGGTGACAACACCGGTGGCAACTCCGGCTCAGGCGACAACCCTGGTGGTAACCCCGGCGGCGGCTCTGGTGATGACGACAATATGAATTGACGGAGCAGCGAGTGAAGAGCAGAGCTTGCTCTAGCTCTTCCGAGTCGTGACGTCAATCGACCGAAGGTCAACTGACCCTGCGGTCAATTAGGCTAAGCAGCAAGGACGTGTCCGGAGAAAAGCGATTCCAAAACCCGTGGGAACACTGAAATAACTTTCACTTCTCAATTATCAACTTTCAATTGGAATGAACGCATCTTGCGCGTCCTTGCCTTGGTTTATCCGTTCAATCCGTCCCATCCGTGTTCGTTATCTTATTCGTTCAATTCGTGAAATTCGTGTTCAAAATGAAAATCAATTGGAACAAAGTATTCAAGGTATTGAAAGTCCTGGCCACCGTGCTCACCAGCATCGCCGGCACCCTGGCCGTACAAAACTGCACACCCCACTGGTTCAAATTCATGTAATTCTTGACCTTTATGAAAGAACTTAAATCTGTAAAACTCATCATCATCCACTGCACCGCCACCAAATGCAACATCCCTTTCAGCACCGAGAAGCTCATCGCCACCGGCAAGGGCCGTTTCGGTCAGGTAAGCTACCATTACTACATCCGTCGTGATGGCAGTATCGAGGCGCTGCTCCCCGAGAACGTGCAGGGCGTCCATGCACGTTACTATAACCACTGTTCACTGGGCGTGGTCTATGAAGGAGGCCTCAATGAGAAAGGGCTCCCTGAGGACACCCGCACCGAGGCGCAGAAAGCCTCTCTGCATTCCCTCTTGGTAGAGTTGGTGCAGGAGTACCCCGAGGCCTATATCCTCGGCCACTGCGAGTTGCCTCAGGTAGCCAAGGCCTGTCCCTGCTTCATTGCCAGCAAGGCCTATGCCGAACTCCAACCCTCAAACCGTCAGTAGTATGAAAAAGACTTTTAGAAAGCCCCGTGATGATCAGATAGCGAACTAACACTAACTGCATCTAACCATCAAAGCCCAACTATTTTTTATTGTCTAAATTATTGATGATAAGGAAGCTATTGCCCCATTAAATCTTTTTTAGAAGAAATCTTCATCATCCACATCTTCTTTATAATCAACTTTATACAATATTTGATAAAGGATAGAAGACGGTTTTTCTATTATGAATTTTATACCTCTATATTCCTTACCATGTAAAGGTGTTAAATATGCTTCATCATCTATATTCAACATGGAATATGGTGAGTTACTGGGGAATCGTTCATTCATTTCAGAAACTTCCATCAAATAAGACGACAGAATGTCGTATGGTTCATAAACGCCAAATTCCAAATAACCTACTCCCTTTTTATATCTGGACAAGGAAATGCTCTGTGACAGTTCTTCTTTATAATATGAACTAGGCTCGTTAGGCCAGTCCAATCTATAGAAGACAGTAACGCTTTCACCAGGTTGTAAGGGCTTCTTTAAATGGATTTTAAAAACCTGAACCAGATTGGGCTGTATCTTTGTCAAAGATTCAACACTTAACCGTTCTCCACCGATTCCTCCAAGAAATGCCCTCACCCTCATGTCCGCAAACCTTGCTTTGTCCTCACCACATTCTTTATGAATGATATGATTTGTATAAAAGTCAGAATCGTTTCTTATCGTAAGGAATCTGTAGCTTGACCATAGGTTCTTTTTGTTGTCAACCACATCAAGTCTGACAATCTTTTCATAATAATGAACACTATCGTATTCTGTCTTGTCTCCATCCGCAATACTCATGCTATAGGAGAGTCTTTTCTCCTGAGTTTCCTTTTTAAGTTTTCTGAAATTTGCCTTCCTAATAAATTCTTGGTCAATAAAATTACCATTCTTAATCTTATCGCTTAAGCTCAAGTATTGCAGCAACTCGCGGGCTATACGACTATAGTCGCCAGAAGATCGAATGTCAGTGTCAATAATGCGCTGTTCCTGGCTTAGATAATAGTCAAACTCTTTTGCAGGAACTATGTCATCGATTTGTAAGACAAAAACTTTCTTTCCATGGTCGCAAGCTGTACTCACTTCGTTCATCACATGCCTTGATTTATTGGAGTTTACGGACAACAACAATAAAACGACTTTAGCTTCTAAAATGGCATCAACGATGTCTCTTGCATACAAGTCCGTAGGCTTGGTTGTCAAGTCTCTGTTCGAAATCCAGCAATTTATACCGTTTTTCTCCAAAACGTCAAATATCGACAACGCCAAAGCATCATCCTTGGTTGACTTGCTTATGAAAACATCTGCCATACCCCGTCTGCTTATTTTTCCGTAATCGCCTCTTCAATGACCTCCCCCTTGTGTCTTGCAAAGTCTTGCATGGGGAAACAAGTGATGATGTCACCTTCTTTGAGGTCGATAAGATGAAGGGGAGTATCTTTGCCATGCACAAAGACGCTGTCGGCTTTTTGTAAGGTCGCAGAAATGCCAGAATCCAATACAACACGCTCAAACTCCCTGCTCTCTATCTTCACTCTTCCAACGGTCACCAGTCTTTCATGTCCATCACCGACAACCATCACACGGTCTCCGGCCTTTAATTCTGAAAGGTATTTGGTCTTGTTCTCGCCCATATACACGTATTGGTGAATAGCTCCTGCATTGACACGGAAAGGGCGAGGCGGGTATGTCTCTGTTTCTCTTGTTTCCGCAAGAACGCATACAAACCCTTTTGCCGAATCTCCAACAAGAACGCCTTCGTCATGACCCAAAATGTCGATAAAGTCAATTTCGACACGCGTTCCAGTACACATTTCTATGATGCAGTCAATTTTCGATGATTTTGCTTCCATATTATATCTTTCTTAACAATACAACTTCCTCCATTATTGAATTAACAGGCTCAGAAATAAGAACTTGAAAACCAATCTCCTCAGCTTTTTCAATAAGCCACGATAGTTTAACCAGATATTCATCTTTACGTTCATACACTAGTTCTCCTGCTTTAGTTTCTTCTGAACGGGAAATCATGGCTACTGATTTTGCTAATCCCAGACCTTCTTCCGAAAGAGACTCTAAAGCTGCCCAAAAAGTTGAAGCATAACCTTCTTCTGAACGCAACTTGAACAAATCCTTTATTTTGTCATCTTCTTCCAGGTTGATACAGTCCTCAGGAATAAAAGTCTCTGTGATTAGCAGGTAGCTACCCTTTTTCATGTTTTTGAAACAGTCCTTCAAGAATAATATCTTGTTGTCTAGCGGGTCTATTATATGATGAAACGAATACAATAAGAATATCAAGTCATAGTCAGCGATGTTTTCAGTTGAAACATATGAGCACATGTCACATGTAATAAACTCTAGATTGTCAAAACCATTAGCACTGTCATTAGCCTTTTTTACAATATCACCTCTTATGTCTGCACCTATAAAATTTACATGTTTGAATTTTTTTGCTAACATTAAGGAAGTTGTTCCTAAAGCACATCCTAACTCTAATACTCTATTTGGCTGAATCATGTCTACCATCTTAGCTACCACATTTTGTAATGAAAGGTAATAAGACGTACATCCCAAATACTTATTAAAATAAGCTTCATTGTTATAAAAGCTTGGGGTTTTTATATAATTATTTGTCATTTTGTTCTTACTTTAAGAATTTATAGGCAAAAGTAAAAAAAAAAACTGTAACACATCCCTTTTATTATGATTTTTTAAGTATGAAATAGTGTTATTCCACTTTAAACCAACTATTTTAGCTGTATTTTTAGAAACAATATATAGATTGTAACTACTCAGCACCCTGGCATGAATAGTCGTCTTACTGTTGTACGACAGCAAGTATTATAAAAAATCAGAATGTCAACGTAACACGGCGGTAGTTATAGGACTGCCAGTAGCATGTACAAACACTTTACACTGTCTCATACGTCAACCTTTTGATGTGGAGGTCGATTGTCAGACCAAGGGTTTCGAGGATGGTCAGTAGGGTAGAGAGTTGAGGGTTACCCTCACCACGCTCAATAGCAACAAGGGTGTTGATGCCCACACCTGCCAAGTCAGCCAACGTCTGTTGGTTGACCCCCAAGTGCTTACGTCGCTCCTTGATAATAGTTCCAATCTCCTTCTGATTCATATAGCCATTTCACATTATATTGTGATTTCGCTGCAAAGATAGAAAAAAGATTTGAAAGTTCCAAGCAAAATCACAATAAATTGCGATTTTTACTATTTAATCCTATATCTGTTTATCAGAATGGACCGAAGCCGAAGCCCCAGCGAGGAGCGGGCTGGGTGAGGCTGACATTCACCTTTTTGTTGTTCAGATTGATCTCAACATAGAGGGTGCATTTCACTCGGACAGCCTGGCCCTCATGCATGCCGGGCGTCCATTTGGGCATCGCAGCGATGGCCTTGGCAATCTCAGGGTCAAGGGCGGGGTTGACGGACTTGTCCACCTTGGCATGGGTGATAGTGCCGTCGGCCTCGACGATGAAGGAACAGGTGGCCATGCCGCGTACGTTGCTATTGTCGGCAATGGCGGTATATAAGGGGTTCTTCTTGTCGGCAAACCATTTCTTCATGGCCTCCTCGCCATCAACGAAAGCGGGTGCCTGCTCCACCTTGGGAGCGTCATAATAAGGACCACCATCCTTGGCGATAGGGTCGTCGGTGTGGTAACCGAGCACAAGGGTCTGATGACGGCGTTCCACCTGCGACCAGTCCACGAGCTCCTTGAACTTATCCGTAAAGATCTCGGGATTCTCGTGATACACGAGGTTGTTCTCCTTCCACTCGCCATTGTCCTTACAGGCAATGAGGATGCTCTGGCCGTTCATGTTGATGTGTATGGGCAGCTTCTTCGTCTCGTTCTTCATACGTGTGGCCACAGAGGGGATAAACACGTCCTGGAGGGTGAGCATCTTGCCGTGCACCACGTCGTAGACCATGCTGCGCTCACGGTTCTTCTGCACACTCTCCTTGTCCTGCATGGTCAACTGCATATAGCTGACGTGGTAGTTCAGGAATCGCTTCTCGTCACCACCCCTGAACGCCACCTTGATCTCCTCAAACTGTGCCACGGGACGGTCAAAACCCGTCGGGCTGACCACCTCGTCATACTCCGCCATATGACGTTGCATGGCACTGTCCAGCGAGCTACACTCTTTCTCCTTGCCAAAGAGGACGCGCGTCATCATCTTGTGGAGTGGGGGATACTGACTGTGACAGTTGATGTTGTTGGTGACTTTGAACCACTGTTCGCCACTGCGAGCCATCTTCACGTCTTTCAACTGGAACATCTGTCCTTTGTTAGCTGCCTCGGCTTGCATAGCCGACGCAGGACCCTGGGCCAAGCACATACCACTAAACATGGCCAGGACCAGTAAGGTAATCATTTGTTTTGCTTTCATATTCTTGGTTCTAGGTTTTGGAATTAATAAATCTCGTTCAATGCTACACGACAACGACTTTATATGCTACGATACCTTTGATGGCATTGAGGTACTTGAGGATGTACGTCTCGCCAGCCATCAGACCAACCAGCTTGCCGTCCTGTATGGCTACCGTCACGCCATCGGCAAAGGTGAAGGAGTCACCCTCGTCGCATGTCAGCGTGCCTGACACCTGCAGACTCAGCGTCTCTGGCTGAACCCGGTAGTAGGTAAACGGTCCCATGTTGGTCATGACGCTTAGCACGTTGGCCGTCAGCTCCGTGATATACCAGTTGTAGCGTCGCTGGTATCCAAAGCCGTTCGACGACATGGTGAGCATCGCACCTATCTGTGCCCAGAAGCCGTATGTCATCGTGTCGAAGCCA
>Ga0310786_10000277_pt1 | contig 85198 bp, 82 predicted proteins | sample AusTroGonzalo_MG_FD_203881 | JGI IMG/M metagenome (GOLD analysis project Ga0310786, IMG submission 203881) | Bovine rumen microbial communities from tropical cattle in Woodstock, Queensland, Australia - Gonzalo_03 (v2) (version 2) | ecosystem: Host-associated > Mammals > Digestive system >... | reverse complement strand
CACTACCGCCCATGGATACAGAAACACCGTTTCCACATCGAACATGAGGAACAAGATGGCGAACAGGTAGAAGCCTATACTCACCGGTATCCACGACGTTCCCCGAGTGGGAATACCACTCTCGTAGGGTTCGCCCTTCACCTTTGCGTATGAGCGTGGACCTATCAGCTTAGCCACAAGGTAAGCCGCCGCCACCAATGTAAATGCCGTCAGCAAGACGGTAATTAACAAGGTAAAGTTCATAAATTATAATGTTATAACAATAGTCTGTGCTTTAAACGGTGCAAAGGTACTAAAAAAAACGCAAACGTTTGGTATAAATATGAAAAAATTTTCCGTAAACGATTAATTCTTTATTCGGACTTCATGAAATGGCGGCTGTCATCTACCACGTAAAGCTCTTCCCACATCTGTTTGTTGTCATTCGTGTATCTGTTCAGCCTTATCTCGTAATTGGTTGTTATTGAGAATCCTGCGTGCATGTCTTTAGCCTCAAATTGTTTCTCCTGACGTGTCGAATAAAGCATCATCTTGTCTACCTGACTGTAATCGACGCCCAGCGAGTAAAGCCAGAGCGTATAGTCTTCGTAGCTATGGTTGACCAGTTCCAGCATCAAGCGGTTGGAGATTGTCTCAGGCAGAGAGATGACACGGGTTACCATGCCGGTGTCCAACTCCATCATCAGGGCCAGTTCCTTGGGTATGGCCAGATAATTGGGTGCCTCTTCCAAATAGGCCTTGTCGAACACCAGAGGTAATGGCTGGATAGCCAGACTGTCATAGAACACCTGCAAGGGATTCGCCTCTCCCAGCTCTATGCCCTGCAAACGCAGTTGCTCGGCATTTTCCACTGCCATCACACTGTCAATCTTCCTCTGCAGTTCAGCTTCGGACATACGCCCCCCGCCGCACGCTGCAATCAGCAAGCCAACGGCCATCAGTAACAATGTCTTCTTCATATAATTGTTTCCTTCTCTCATTTTGACTTCGTCTAAATCTCTCATTTTCTCAATCTCTACAGCCCGTCCAGCCCGTCTGAATAGACAGTTATCGACGGCTCACTTCGCTCGTCATCGGTCATATCGACATGAGGATGGATGTCTGTCTCCTCAATGTTGATTCCATAGCGGTTCAGATGCTGGTTGGTATGAGTCAGCTCAGCACCAAACAGACAGATGTCCCATGAAATCTGCACCCACAGCATGAACAGCGGCAAGGCGGCAAACGAGCCATAGATGGCATTGTAGCCCGTCACCCAAATCTGCGAATGGATATAGAACAACTGCAGCCACTGCATGGCCACGCCAGCCACGATGCCAGGCACGATGGCACACCGCAGCTTCACCTGCGTATTCGGCATGAGTACATAGAGTGCTATGAACATGCCCGACATAAGCACGTATGGCGACAGGTCTATCAGGAACTTCGCCATTGGCTTTAACAGCAACATATCGGGAATGTTCTTTGCCATAGTAGCCATGAACACGGATATACCCGTTGCCACGATGACGATGAGCGGGAACAGGAAGAAGATGGCCAAATAGGTGGGGAAGGTGCGCAACATGTTCCGCGAAGTCCTGACCTGCCATATCTCGTTGAAGGTCTGCTCCACGTTGCTCACCAGCATCAGCACGGTGTAGAGCATGAAAATCAGGCCTACACCGAGGAAGATGCCGCTTCTCGTGTGAACCAGATAGCTGTTCACAAAGCCGATAATCACGTCTGCGGCCTGAGGCTGCGACGCCAGAGCATCGCGAAACCACATCTCTATATACTTATTGAAGCCGAAGCCGCGCGCAATGGCAAATACCACTGCCAGAATAGGGACGATGGCCAGTAACGTGTCGTAGGTCAAGGCTCCTGCCTTGGCCATTACCCGCTTGGCTGTGAAGAACTTGACCGTCAAGCTGAGCGTCCTGAATATCCTACGTACATCTATTCTCAAACCTCTGTTTTCAAGCCTCAAACATCCATTCTCAAACAAAAGAAGGAAAGCACTGCCCCTATAAGCCGGGTTCTGTACCGGCATTGCTGCCGGTGTCTGCCATTTATCTACTCCATGAGTCACCCCATGGCTCTAGCATTCTACCCTCCACCGCAAGCCTCCCGGCCCCTCGGACGGACAGCCCTCAGACGGTGGTATACATGAACTTGCAGCCCCCAGATGGCACAGCACGACTGTCACCAGCCGCCTGGTGGTCTCTTACACCACCTTCTCACCCTTACCCTTTTATCATTGACAATTGAGAATTGACAATTGATAATTAACGGGCGGTCGTTCTCTTCTGCCATATCCTACTGTCGCCAATAGCTTCCACTTTCAGAAGTGGGGCGTCCTGCGCTGCCCGGACTTTCCTCTCGCTCCTACCCCAAACAAATTTACACAAGTTATTAATTATGGGCAATGAGCCAGCGGCAGACCGGAGCACTGCTTTCCTGTGTGCAAAGATAATACAAAAATCTTATATTCCCAAGAAAATGGGAACAATTTGCAATAATTATTGCACGAGCCGCTTCATGTTCAGCGTACTGATCTTCCCTTCCGTCGATATGCGGGCGTTCACCTTATAGGTGGCGAAGCGTTCTTTCTCTTGGTCTGTACGCTCTATGCGCTCATCCACCGAGAAGTCCACCGAGAAGCTGAACAGCCCATCGGAATTCTCAATCTTTTCCAAGTGCCAGTCGTTGTTGGGCGTGAAGCTGATGCCGGTCACATCGTCTTCATACAGCTTGTGCATATACTCCATGACATCCTTCTTGGTGGCATTTTCCCGATGCAGGAACGAGGTGAGCGTGGGTGCCAGGGTCGAGGTAAGAGCCACCTCGTCACGCTGGGACAGGGCTGTGAAGAAAGTCGTCAGTATCTGCGATGCCAGCTTCTGGTCTTCTCCCGTTATGCGCTGTGCCTCTAACCGCTCGTACAGGTTCCGTGCCTCGTCGTAGTGCTGTCCGTCCTCATGCTGTTCCATATAGAGTTTCATCGCCTCCATCGTGTTAGCGCTCTGTGCCGTCACCCAGTCTATGGAGTCAATCTTCAGCAATGCCTCCACGTTATGTATATTCTGCGGATGAAGCTTCACATACTTCTCTAACTCCGACTTCGACCCGCTGGCCACTGCGTTAGACCAGGCCAAGTCTATCTTCTTCAGCTCTTCCAAATGTGCTTTCACCGAGTCCCTCATGGCAATGGGGGCTTCGGGATACATGTCGAGGAAATTCTGTAGCACAGCCGGCTGGTCACTCTGTATGGCATTAGTGTATGCCTTCTGCGTGTTCTGGCGCTCGACGTTCCGATAGAAGTATATGCCGAGGAACACCACGATCAAGGCAATGACAAACGTCACCACTAAGGCGATGTACCCAGCCTTGGGACGGCGGCGCGGTGGCTGCGGCGTACTTTCAGGCTCGGCGGCAGGCTCTGTAGGAGCCACAGGCTCAAGCAGCGGAGCTATCGGCGCTACTGGAGGCGACGGCATAGCCCCGTTGATGGTTCTATGACAATTGGGACACTCGGCCTGTTCCTTGAAAATGACCTCGCCGCAATCGGGGCAGCGGGTTATCTTTCCGGCAATCTCTATGCCACACGAGGGACAGGTCTTTGCCTGATCGCTCACTTGGTGGCCACATTCAGGACACTTGATAATCATCTTTGCTGTTTTGAAGTTTGAAGTTTGAAAATTGAAATTTATGATTACCTTTCACTCTTCACTTTAATGTCGGTAGCGGATCTCACGCAGTCCGTGACGGCCCATGAAGCGCGACTTGTCAACATAGCCGTTGACACCGATGATGCGCCCCTTGCCCGTGTATTGCCATAGGGTGATGTCGCGCTCGTCGCAGAGCACGGGCTCCACGTCGGTGTACATCGCAATCATCAGTTGGTAGTCGTCCAGCTTTCCTGCCAAGTAATTGTTGTAGAAGTTACGGAAGGTGTAGACCAGTGGTTTCTGCTTGTAGGCTTTTTCCACCATCTGCAGGAAAAGCATCAGCGAGTCACAGAACTGCTCAGTGGGCAGGTTGCCTGTAGTCTCGACATCAATCATCGGTATCAGGTCCTGCTCGCCCGGCAGACACTGCGTCTTGAAGTTCTCCAACTGTCGGCGCAGCTCCGTCTTCGGACGGAAGAAGTGATAACTGCCGACCTTCAGCCCATATCGGTGGGCCAGGTCTATGTTACGCTCAAAGTAGGAGTCTATGCGGTCGCCGCCCTCCGTTGCCTTCAGGTAGACGTAGGCCATCTTGGTATTCTCGCCCACCGTCTCCCAGAACACCTGTCCCTGATAGTGGCTCAGGTCGATGCCATGCACATGGCCACAGGTGTCCTCACACATCAGATAGGGGTTCTCACCGTCCTCGGCCGGTTCTTCCGGTTGCTCCACCTTCACCACGACGGGCTTCTTTTTCTTCACCACCTTGGTTGTCTTCGCCTTGACACGGCGCTTGGCCTTCTTCGGGCGGGCAAAAGCCGTTCCAAACAGTGAAAACACCATGCAAAACACCACGAATATTGTTAATTTCCTCATATTTTCTGCTTTTTGAGCTGCAAAGATAGTGAAAATAGAACGAAAAAGCGTAACTTTGCAGCAAAAATACGCAGAAATGAAGAAATTATTGATTTTCGTCTGTTGTCTGACAACATTCGCGGCCTGTCATCACCACGATGACGACTGCGAAACGACAGTGGCCGACCGCACCGTTTTGATATACATGGCAGGAGAAAACAACCTGAACAATGCCAAATCAAACCTGGACTTCATAAAACCGGACCTGGAGCAGATGCGCGAGGGCACAAAGACCATGGCTGCTAACAACCACCTCCTCGTCTACGTCGATGGTGCAGACAGCAAGCAGAAGCCTTATCTGCTGGAATTGGCCAACGGCCTTACCGTCGACTCTGTGGCTATGGAGGAAGACACGCGCACCAGCGACCCCGAGACACTGCTCAACGTCATGCGACAAGCCATGAGCAAGTGTCCCGCCAACGAGTACGCCCTCGTTCTGTGGGGACATGCCTCGGGATGGCTCATCGAGAAAGACTCCGTGGCTTCCGGTGTCTGGACTACGCCCAAGCCGGCTCCACGCAAGGCTTACGGACTGGACACGGGAAACAACTCGGCTGGCAATTCCGGCACTTGGATGAACATGCCGTCCATGGCCCGCGCACTGAGCATGTTGCCGAAGCTGAAATTCATCTTTGCCGACTGCTGCCATTTCCAGTGTGCCGAGACTGCCTACGAGCTGCGCGACGTCACCGACTACATCATTGCCTCGCCGGCCGAGATACCGGGCGAGGGAGCACCTTACCATACCGTCGTGCCCGCACTTTTCGAGAAAGATACCTTCTGGCAATCCATCGTTGACAAGTACTACGCCCAAGTGCTCCATAACGGCTACGAAGAGCTTTACGTTCCCCTGTCCGTGGTCAAGACCAGCGAGATGCAGGCACTGGCACAGGCCACACGTACCGTCCTCAACTCCTTCGCGCCCGACTTGGAGTCCCCCTACCCCGACATGACCGGACTGATACATTATTATTACCACGGAGCATCCCACAAGTTCTACGACATGAACGACTTCATACTCCGTTATGCCTCGGCCGACGCCTACACCGCATGGAAACTGGCTCTCGACCGCGCCGTCATCTACAAGAAGATGGCCACCCGGTGGATGACCAACGTCAACTGGGGATTCAACTACAACGACTTCACCGTCACCGAGGAGAAATACGGTGGCATCAGCATGTTCGTACCCCAGTGGTACTACCAGAACACTGTCAACGAAAGCATCAAGAAACTTGGGTGGTACTACGCCGCCGGCTATGCCAACGTAGAGTGGTAACAGCCGTTCCTTCAGTCTGTCTCCGACCCTTCTTCTGAAAACACAGGAAGAGGATGTTTCACGTCCTCTTTAATACCAAGGCGCTTAAGCTCGCCAGCCTTCTGAATGATGCCGCGCGTGCCGTCGATGCTCTTCTGCATGTCATCGTAGTCGGCACGCAGCAGGTCCAAGTCGCGGCTCACCTTCTGCGAACGCTCCACAAACAGGCCGATGCGCGATACCAATTGCTCGGCCAGCCCCACAATCTTCTTCTGGTTCTCCGTCTGGTTATGCTGCCGCCAGGCTATCTGTATCATGCGCAGTATGGCAAACAGGTTCTGCGTACTGCTGATGAATATCTTCTTCTCGAAAGCATCGTTCCATAGCTTCGGGTCGCGGGTAAGCGCCACCTGCAGGGCTGTCTCGTTCGGCACGTACATGATGACGAAGTCGATGGCCGTCCGCGGCGGTTGCACATAGCGGCTGTAGTCCTTGGCGGCCAGCTCCTTCACATGCGAGCGCAGGCTCTGCACGTGCCTGTCGAGCATCTGCGTCCTCAGCGCCTCGGCCGTCTCGTTCACATAGTCGTAATAAGCCTTGATGCTGACCTTCGCGTCGATGACGACATCCTGATTGCCCGGATAGTGCAGGATAACGTCCGGGCGCATCTTGCGGCCCGTGTCCTCGTTCCTGACAATAAACCCGTCGGCATCGGTCAGCGTGTCCTGCACATCGTAGTCGAAGCCGCGCTTGAACCCCTGCGAGTCAAGCAGGTCCTGCAGCACCAGCTCGCCCCAGTCGCCGGCCTGCTTCGAGTCGCCACGCAGCGCGTTGGTCAGCCGTGTGGCCGTCTTGTCCATGCGCTCAGCCTGCTCGCCCACCTGCCGCAGCCGTTCCGTGAGCGAGGCGGCTGTCCGCGCCGACTCCTTGTCACTCTCGGCAATGGTCTTTTTCAGTTCGGCAAAGCTGTCGTTGATGGGGCGGGTGATGTGCTCCATCGCCTCACGGTTCTGCGACCGCAACTGGTCGCTGGTCTTCGTGAGCAGCGTAGATGCCAGATTCTGGAACTGCTCGCGCACGACGTTCAGTTGCTCGTCAAACTGCTTCTGCCGCAAGTTCGTCTCCATCGAGTGTTGCTGCTGCAGCAGGTCTATCTCCTTACGCTTCGTCTCGTCGGCCACGCGCAGCGATGCCACGCGCTGGCTCATCACCAGATAGACGGCCACAGCCCCCACCAGGATGCCCGCCACTACACATATTATAATAATAGGTACGTCCATCGTCTCAGTTTATTTACGGTAACGGGCCAGCCCCTTGTTCATGAACTCCAGATACCCGTCCACATCCTCGTCGTAGGCGCGGCTGCCGCCGAGCGGCTGTCCCGTGGCGGGGTCTACCATAACATAGAACGGCTGGGCGTTGGAACCGAACTTATGACTCTGCAGATAGCTCCACTTGGCACCAATAGTACGTAGTGTCTTCTTGTTGCCCTGGGCGTCGGTCACCTCTAAAGGTTCGGCCAGCGGTGTCTTGTCATCGACATAGAGGGAGATGAGCACGAACTCACGCTTCAGCTTGTCGGCCACGCGGGGATCGGTCCATACGGCGGCCTCCATCTTGCGGCAGTTCACACAGCCGAAGCCGGTGAAGTCGAGAAACACCGGTTTGCCCTGCGCACGGGCAGCGGCCATGCCTGCGTCGTAGTCGGTGTATGCTGCTTCGACGGTCTTGGTGTTCAAGTTGAAGTCCTGCGTGTTCATCGGCGGTGCAAAGGCACTGACGGCCTTGCACGGAGCGCCCCACAGACCGGGAACCATATAGACAGCGAAGGCCAGCGACACCAGTCCGCCCATGATGCACAGCACGGGCATTGGCTTATGCAGCTCTCCGCCCACCTCATCTTCCTGGAACTTCAGCCAGCCGCACAGATAGGCACCGAGCAGGGCGAAGATCACGATCCACAGCGACAGGAACACCTCGCGGTCCAACAGGTGCCAGCCGTAGGCCAGGTCAGCCACTGACAGGAACTTCAGCGCAAAGGCCAGTTCGATGAAGCCGAGCACCACCTTAATGGTGGTCATCCACGAACCCGACTTCGGAGCCTGCTTCAGCCATGAGGGGAACAAGGCGAACAGCGTGAACGGCAGGGCCAGCGCCAAAGCAAAGCCGAACATGCCCACGGCAGGTGCCAGCCAGTTGCCGCTGGTCGTCGTCTCCACCAACAGCAGACCGATGATAGGTGCCGTACACGAGAACGACACCAAGACCAGCGTGAACGCCATGAGGAAGATGGAAAGTGAAGAGTGAAGAGTGAAGAGTGAAGCGCTCGACCTCTGGTCGCTTGCTACCGAAGGGACGCAAGAATTTGCTACCGCCTTAGAATACAGCTCTTCACTTTTCTGGTCTACCTTATTGGCCCACGAGTCGGGCAGTTTAATCTCGAACCAGCCAAAGAACGACAGGGCGAAGACCACCAACAACACGAACAGGAAGATGTTGAAGACGGCATTCGTCGACATCGCGTTCAGCGTGTCGCTGCCGAACAAAGCAGTTACCAGCAGTCCCAATCCCAAATAAATCACGATGATACTCAGTCCGTAGATGATGGCATCCTTCATGCCCTTCCGCTTGTCCTTCCTGTCACGTTTCAGGAAGAAACTCACGGTCATCGGGATGATGGGCCAGATACAGGGCATGCACACCGCCAATAGTCCACCGACAAAACCCATCAGCAGGATATACCATAAGGAGTGGTCGCTGAGGGAAGAAGACCCACCCGCAGGAGACCCTCCCGCAGGAGACCCATCCGCAAGAGACCCTCCCGCAGGAGACCCACCCCCTGCCCCTCCCTGTGAGGGAGGGGAGTAGATAGAACTGTCAGCAGACACCTTGTCGTTTCCTAGTATCTCATCGCCTGCAGGTAGTACATCGCCATCAGTTTGTCCATCATTTTCAGACACTCCATCATTCCCGGTAACATCATCCCCTTTCTGTTTATCACCGCTTGGACTATCTCCATCTCCCCTCCCATTCGGGAGGGGTTGGGGGTGGGTACCCTTTTCTTTAAACTCCACCTGCGTCGGCGGGATACAGCTCTGGTCATTGCAGGCACCGTACTCCAAGTAGCAGTCGATGTCATACTCAGGCTTGGTGAAGCGGATTTTCTGCACGAACGTGGCCGTCTTCTCGAAGTACTTCAGTTCCATGCCGAACATCTCGTCGAATTTCTTGATCACCTTGCCCCGTGGCATCAGCTTGCCTACTTTCTCGGCACCCTCCATCTTGACCACGCCGAACGTAGCCTCGATGGGGCCGTCCTCACCCAAGTCGGTGGAGTAGACGTGCCACCCCGCATCAATCTGGGCAGTGAATACAATCTCTGCTTCGGCACCCGTACCCTTCTTCAGCTCCGACTTGAAGTGTACCGGATCCACCATCTGCGCCTGCGCCACCAGCACAGCCGTCAGCATCACAAGTATATAGCTTAGTCTTTTCATATCCTCCGTTATATATTAGCAGTGTGCAAAGGTAATCATTTCTTTTGAATAACCAAAATCTATCAGCACATTTTTACCTATTTCCAATTCGGACACTTTATCCGAGAATCTTCTTGTTTGCGGGTGTAAATATAATGCTTTATTCTCAATTTTGCCGCTCGGCTTTGCCGCTTTTCGACAAGAAAAGAACTATTTTAGCAGTAATTTCAAAAAAAATAGCTCAAAATTTGTGTGTTTCATTAAAAATGTCTATCTTTGGGGCGTGGTTTGAGAAAGAACCACGACATTGAGGAGAGCGATTAAGCTTTGACCCGTCAGAGAATCTGCAAAATTCAACGTATGCGGGCGAGAAGTCTGAAAGCTGCTTCTCCTGCAGTAGCATTTATACTGCTCACTCCACTATGGAGTCAGCTCACATAAATACCTGCAGGTGTGAGCTGATTTCATTCTTACGCATACGGGTATTGCAGAACCTTCTGACTAAGGATGTCAAGAAGGCTCACACTCTTTGTGCGTAATGACGCTGACCGTTATCACAAAAGAGACATTCATGGAAGTAGAAATAAATATCTAATTATTAACAAATAAAACAATAAGTGTTATGAAAAGAACAAAAATTACATTTTTGCTTGTCCTGCTCATGAGCATGGCATGTATTCACGTAAATGCCTCCGACATAGTAGTGTCTAATGGTGGGATACCAATTTATTACAACTTCATCAACAATGATACGGAATTGAGCGTAACCCGTCAAGAATATTATAATAATAATTACACCGGTTCTGTGACCATTCCTTCATCTGTTACATACAACCAAGTAACATATCCTGTGACTTCCATCGGTGATGATGCTTTCCGCAGCTGCGGCGGCCTGACCTCCGTCACCATTCCCAACAGCGTGACGAGCATTGGAGACCATGCTTTCTTTTATTGTAGCGGCCTGACCTCCGTCACCATTCCCAACAGCGTGACGAGCATAGGAGACTATGCTTTCGAAGGATGCAGCGGCTTGACCTCTTTAAGCATCGGCAACAGCGTAACGTCCATCGGCGAGAATGTTTTCTCTAATTGCAAAGGATTGATTTCCGTCACTATCCCCGAATCAGTGACGTCCATCGGCACTTCAGCTTTCTATAGGTGCAGAGGCCTAACCACCATAGATATTCCCAACAGTGTGACGAGCATCGGATCTTATGCTTTCGCAGAATGCAGCGGCCTGACCTCCGTCACCATTCCCAGCAGCGTGACGAGCATAGGAGACGATGCTTTCTACAGTTGCGTAAGTTTAACTGTAGTAATCGCCAGGCGTAAGACCCCAATTACATTATCCTCTGATGTTTTTTTAAATAGTGGTTATGATACTAAAGCAACGTTATTTGTTCCCTCTGTAGCAGCATATCAGGCAGCAGACTATTGGAAATATTTCAAAGTAATCTCAGATATCAAAGTAATTCACGAATCAGAATCAATTACTTTGAACAGTTTGGGGAAGGGCACTTATTGCAGTGATTACGACCTTGATTTCAGCAGTGTCAGCGGTATAAGAGCTTATATCATCAGCGGTTTCAGTCCATCAGCCGGCAAATTCGTCACGACACGAGTGTATGAGGTTTCGGCAGGAACAGGATTGTACATAGAGGGTACGCCAGGAGAAACGTATGACATACCTGTTGGAACAACCGATTTCTATTATGCAAATTTGATGAAGGGCATTACTGTTGCATCTAACGTACCCACCACCGAAAACGGCTACACCAATTATATATTGGTGGCAGATGGGAATGGCGGTGTGTGGTTTGCCAAGTCTGACGGTACTGGCCAGTTAGCGGCTAACAGAGCATACGTTCAGATTCCCAACGAGTTGGCTTTGAGCAGGAGCTTCATCGGCATTATTGATGAAGAGGAAGCAACTGGTATTGACGACGTTCAAACTTTTGATACTTGGAAGTCTGGTGGCGTTTATTACAATCTGAATGGCCAGAAAACTCAAAGTCCCACAAAAGGCATTTATATCAAGAATGGTAAAAAGATCATTATTCACTAAACTACAAGAAAGATGAAGACGAAGTATCAGAAACCGATATTGGAGGTTTTCAAAGTGAAAATCCACAACCTCTTAGGGGGCTCTCCCGGTGACGGCACAATACCTGTATCTCCGAATCCGGGAAGTCCCAGCCAGGGACTCTCGCGTCATCACGGCTCGTGGGATGACGAGTGGGAAGATGACGATGAATAATAAAAGTCCGCTTTTCAGCAAAATAATGGATAAGTGCTGGAGCCGCCCTGTCTGTGGCGTTCCAGCACTTACTGTAGTTCCTGCCTCCAATTTCCTAAAATCTCTTAATATCATCCCATTTCTTATAAAAGATGTGGGGTTTTCCGTTCTTATGTACAAAAATTTGCGAGCTGTGCGGTTGTAGGAGGCCACGCTTCCAAGCGTGGCAGCCGCTAAGGTAGTGGGTGAAGCTTCCAAGCTTTGCGGCAGGCATCGCAACATCGTTTCACCCAACTACTGCCGTTGTCGGGCTCGGAGGCCCGACCACCTACAGTTGCAAAGCTTGGAAGCTTCACCCACTACAGGATGCAGACACCATCGCAGAGTATGAGGATGTGCTACATTGCTCGAAATTCCCGATTCTCAAAGAAACGGCTGATGCGCTGTTATGGCGAACATGGAGAAGATAATAGCAGATGTACAAATGGACTTTAGTTCACTCTGTGACAGAATAAACAACATAGTACAAGACCGTCTGTTCCAAAGTGACTTTGACAAATATCTGGGCGAGGCCTCGCCGTTCGCATGGGAGGCCTCGCCGTCCGGATGGGAAGCCTCGCCGTCCGGATGGGAAGCCTCGCCGTCCGGATGGGAAGGCCTCCCGTCAGAATAGGAAGCCTCGCCGCACGGATATAACGACTAAAGAAACTAATAAGCACAAATAAGCACAAATTTATCATAATTAGTGCCAATTTGTTTCCCGAATTCTTTCGTTCGGCGGAGCGCTCAAATGTCCGATGCTCATGAGACAAATTCGAAAGCCATCCCCTATAGAAGGCTAAATCGGAAAAATGCTTGCACTCCTTGCACCTCTTGCACCTAACCGGGTGCAACGGGTGTAAGGAGTGCAAGGTGTTTTCCTGTTTCGCCTTCCAATACGCATGCGCGCGTAAAACCTACGACAAGCTCATGATTAAGCAAGAGAGGACACAAACTTCCAATACGCATGCGCGCGTAAAACCTACGAGGACGGTAACTAAGGGATATTTATGGAATGAGCAGCGAGGAGTCACCGTAACTAAGGAAGCGGAAGTCGTGCTGCAGGGCGTAGTCGTCGAGCGCAGCATCAGGCCCATCACCCTCGGACGCAAGAACTGGCTCTTCGTCGACAGCGACGAGTCCGCACGCGACACCGCCATATACCTCACCCTCATAGGATCCTGCAACATGCTCGGCATCGAACCATACAAGTATTTCGAGACAATTGTACACCCTCTGTACACCCTGACACCCTATAAAACAGGGTGTCAGCCCCAGTGTTTATCGGCATTTGTACACCCTGACACCCTAAAACTCAAAAAATTTATATATCTTTTAAGAGCCTAATTGCAAGGATAGTTTACGTAAGTAATCTAATAATGCCATATCATTAAAGGCCTGACTGATTGAAAGGGGTAACATGATGCTCTCCAACTTTTCCCCCTTAGGTTTACGCCCGTATGAGAATTTGAAACGGTTCTTGGAGATACACATCGCATAGAAAAGTTTCTCACGTAATGTCATTGGTCGTTTCGGCTTTAATACTGCCACATCGGAGTTTGGCACAAATTCTGAAACGGAAACATAACTGTAAGTATGACTGCCTTGTCCGTTGGTAGAGACATACAGCGTCCCTTTGGGATAAACTTTCTCTTGCGGTACCAAATACTTGTTAACGTATGCATCAATGCTGGTGCTCTGGCGATAGCTGGGGCGGATAAAGGGAATCCAGTTTTCGTTCTTTTTTTCGACAGAACGTAGCAGACCTGTAGCTGCGACTCCATTCTCAACATCAAATAGTTCGCTTAAAGGAACAAGATTGCTAAAATGGGAAGTGTCAGTAGCCTTATCTGAAAGTGCAGAAAAATCTACGGAATTTAACAACTCATTACTTACACGTTCTTCAAAGGCATCTTTTATGAAAGCAGGCACTTCGCATCTTGCGGGCAGCATGATTCCTTTCAGTTTGTCACCTTTAGGCTTGCGCCCGTATGAGAATTTAAATCGGTTTTTTGTGATACAAAACGCGTAATACAGTTTCTCGTCCAACGACATTTCAACAAGAGGAATGAGGACTGCAACATCTGTATTGGGAACAAAATCTGAAACGGAAACGTAGCTATATGTATGGCTACCTTGTCCATTGGTCGAAACATATAGAGTGCCTTTAGGATATAAACAATCCGATGGGACAAGAAACTTGTTCACGTATGCATCAATGCTCGTATCCTGTCTAAACGAGGGGCGGATATAGGGCACCCAATTATCGTTCAACCGACGAGGTGATCGAACAACCTCTTGCGAAGCCAAGCCGTTGCGCACATCAAACAGTTCATCAAGTCGTTGCATTTTCATTGCAGTTCCTCCTCTTCAACTTCATTATCCTGTGATTGCGCACATTTCAAGCCGAACAAATAGTAGTTCCTTACGGTTTGCATAAAATCATCTTCCGTCAGCTGGTCATAGTTGGTCGTCATATAGGCTTCTGCACACCATTCCATCTCTGCTGTAACGTGCTGCTTGACGCTGAACCCTTCTATCTCATCTCTGTTTAAAAAGGCATTCACCCATTTTTCCTTGATCTCTGGCCATGTGTGATTAACGTCTATTCTTCCTCTGTTCTTTCGTTTCTCAAAGCCGTCATCACGGCAATAGCCAAACCATGTCTTGTAGCCTTCTGGATGCTTGTAACCTGCCTTGATAATTACTGCACACGTAACTGTGTTCACTTTTGAGTTATAAAACAGCTCTTCTGGCATGGACAAGACGCCCTCAAGTGTGTTATTTTCCAGTATTTTCTTTTTCAACAAATAGGAATCTCCCTTTGTGTCAATTACACAACTCATGGGCATGATAGCAATACAGATGCCTCCCTTTTCCAGCATGGACAGGTTGTTCAACACAAACTCCAGCTCTTCTATTCCTTTACCCTTATTCTTATAAGGTGGATTAAGTAATCCCACCGTGGGATGAAATTTTTCTTTCAGGGTATTTGCATCTGTCTGGAAGCAATCCTCCCAATAGATGTTCGTCCTGCCATCACGATGCACAATCATGTTTGAAATCAGCAGAGTGTAGATTTCCTCGTCGTACTCAATGCCTACAAGTTGCCAGTCCTTAATGTGCTGCTCCTTGGCGATGTCACCATTTGCATTTTCCAGCATCTTCTTCATGGCACTAACCAAGAATCCACCAGTTCCAGCGCAGTTATCGAGTACTACGCTGTCTTTGTCAATCTGTGCCAGTTCGCAGAACAGCTCTGTAATGTGCGGAGGGGTCAGCACGATGCCCAATCCCTTGTCATTGTTGGCATAGCGCAGAAACTCCACATAGAACTGGCTAATAGTGTCGATATACTTATGGGTAAAATTAAAGCCGTTGATTCTGCTGTCACAATTTGAAATCAGATCAGTCAGATATTTTTTCCCTTCTGCTGTAGAATTGTTGATGCTTTGATTTGTGGTGATAAACTCGAAACCTTTTATCAGCGATTTTTTGTTTCGGTCTGGCACGTCACTTCTATTCAATTCTGAACAAATGGCGGCATACATGTTGTTGACCAGCTCTGCCGTTGTCTGGTAATTCTTATACTCAGCCTTGAACCTCTCGTTTTTCAGGGCAATCAGGATTCCGCTGATAAGCAGGGCACGCAGACGCTCCTTGATCTTTTTGTTTTGAAGCTCCTCGTTCACCTCCTTCGTATAGTCAATCAACTTGTTAAAGTCCTGATTGAATTTAAAGGTACTCTGCATCAACCCGTGGTGGTAGCTGTCTATATCGAGCAACTCCCCTTCGTTGAAAAGCTGATGGTAGTCCTTCTCGCCATTTAGCTGGATATAATGGCTCAGCCTTGTCAACGATTCTTTTTCACCGCTGAAACCTATGGCAATGACATCATACTCCTTTGAAACGAATGACGCATAAAGCAGTGCGCCGTCGATGGCATACTCACGAAACGAATCGAGCGTGGCCGACTCATGATACTTCGTGTCTGCCTTGCACTCCACCAGGACTACAAGATCAGGATAACGGCCACAAGTAATGATGAAGTCAGGGAAGCCCTTACCTGCACCCGACTTTGAAGCATTCTGCAAGAGTTTTGCCAGCTTCTTATTGTCGGTCTGCTGCTCTTCTACGATGATGTCCTTGTCATCGTAGTAACCTCTTTCCTTCAACAGCTTCCTGAAAAGCTGCGATGTTTTAGGCTCGTTAGCCATATTCGTTTTCTTTATTTTTGCAAAGTTACAAATAAATAATGATAATACTCTCGGTTCGCGTCAGTTTTTACACAACTTTAATACATTGCGTCTACTCCGCCTCCTTCACCTCATTCCCTTCGAGAAGGCCGCTGAGCATGACCGACATCACTACCGTCATCACGTAAAGTAAGAAAAGTCCATCCATAACTTCATTCCTTTTTAGTTCAACAATCAAGTTTACGGATGCAAGGACAGTGCAAACCGGATGCAGAGAGCTCGCTCTATGCTGAGGTGCAGCCTGTTCTCGCAAATCCGTTTGCAAAATAAAAAAGAAGGTGTCCCAAAAGTCAGGACACCCCTCTAAAGTTTAATATCTTTTAAGAGTCTCGACTATCATTTGCCGCATTTTTTCGCGCAGTTCCAGCGGCTCAAGCACTTCGATGCCTTCACTGTGTCGAAGCAACTCGCCAAGAAAATCGGACGTGGGGCGGATGTCGTAGGAGAAGTCGGTGTAGTCGGGCGTCGATGCCAGTTCGCGCTGGGAGTGATGCAGCGGCAGCGTGCGCAGGTAGTTGGGCATCCACTTGTGGGCACGAACTATGACGTGAGCAATGGGCGTATCATTAGTAAGTACGCCAAAGTATTCAGAGAAATAGGCCTGCGGAGAGAAGTCGGCGGGCATCTCGAAAGCGTCGTCAGTCAGCTCCACCATCGTCATGCGGTCGAGGGCATAGATGCGCATCTGTTTTTCATCATTCTGCGCCAACAGGTACCAGCGCTGACGGAACAGCTTTAGGGCGTATGGACAGACCACCTTTTCGTAGCCCTCTGCCTGAAACTTCTTGTAGCCCATGCGCAGACGACGATCTATGCGGATGGCTCGAATGATGATGTCGAGATACTGTTCGCCGGCAGGCGCGTTTTCCAGCACCAGACGCTCCTTCACGGCGGCACTGTCGGCCAGCATGCCATGCACGGTGAGCGTAGAGAAGAGCCACCGCTCGATGCTGTCGTCGCAAAGCACGTCCCGATTGCTGATGTAATACTTATAGGTACTCTTGTCGCAGTCGATGATGATGCCGAACATATCAAGAATGGCATCACGATGGCGGTTGAACGACGACCGCTGCAGCGGGTTGCCGTCGGCCACCTTGTCATCCTGCCACTTCTGGTTCAACTCCTCAAAGGTCAGCTGTCTGTAGGCCCTGAGCGTATTGATAATCCAGATGTACTGGTGAAATATCTGAGCTGGTTTCATGGTGCAAAAATAGCCTGTTGCCCGCCTTTCTTGAGATAATTATGGAATGAGCAGCGAGGAGTCACCGTAACTAAGGAAGCGGAAGTCGTGCTGCAGGGCGTAGTCGTAGATGCGATGCCAGTCGCCATGTACGAAGGCACTGACAAGGAGGAGCAGCGTGGACTGCGGCTGGTGGAAATTGGTGATGAGCATTTTTACTATTTTGTACTCGTAGCCAGGAACGATGATGATCTGGGTACTGCTGTGGAGGACGGTCAGATGGTGACGGTCCATCCAGTCGAGCAAGGCTTGTAAGGCGAAGTGAGAGGTGAGAGATGAGAGGTGAGAGATATGATTAGCATCTAACTCGGCAGAATCCCGAGGTATACCTGTTGATTCGGCATTGTTGTAATCATATCTCTCATCTCTAATCTCTAATCTCTCATTTATAGTATACGGTTCCCACTGACTGACATGGAGCTGCTCTTCGGTGATGTCGGGATTGCGAAGGACCTTCAGCCCCATGTAATAGAGGCTTTCGAGGGTGCGGACGCTGGTGGTGCCGACAGCTATGGCCTGACAGTCGTGGGCGAGCAGCTTTTCCAAGGTCTGGCGACGGACGGCTATGTACTCGGTGTGCATGTCGTGGCCTTCGATGGTCTCACTCTTCACGGGGCGGAAGGTGCCGGCGCCGACATGGAGGGTCACCTCCTCACGGTCGATGCCTCGGGCGTCGACGGCGCTGAGCACTTCGGGCGTGAAATGGAGGCCGGCAGTAGGGGCAGCTACACTGCCCTTGATCTTTGAGTAGACGGTTTGGTAAGTGGTCTTGTCGCTTTCCTCAGTGTCACGGTTCAAGTATGGCGGGATGGGCAGTTCGCCCATGGCGTCGATGATGTCGGCGAAGGAAAGATGAGAGGTGAGAGGTGAGAGGTGAGAGGAAAGATGAGAGGTGAGAGGTGAGAGGTGAGAGATATGATTAGCATCTAACTCGGCAATATTCTCCCACTGGAACTCGATGAGCTGGCTCGTGCCTACCTCTCCCTTGCGCGTAGCCCTGATTTCGAACACCTCGTCACTGATTTCCAGTTTTCGCACAAGCGTCCCATCTTTCCACTTCTTCAGATTACCCACCAAGCAGAGCCAAGAGCAGCGGCTGCGCGTCTGGAATATCTGCTCATAGTCGGCAGGAACAGCCGGCTCCAACAGGAAAATCTCGATAAGCGCTCCCGTGGACTTGCGGAAGTGGAGGCGGGCCTGGATGACCTTGGTGTTGTTGAACACCATGAGGGCACCTTGCGGCAGGTAGTCAGGCAGATGGTAGAAGACATCGTCGGAGACTTGCCCCTGATTGTATACCAAAAGCTTGGAGTGGTCACGCTGGGCAATGGGGTATTTGGCTATGCGCTCATCGGGCAGCGGATAGTTGTAGTCGCTGATTCTTATGTTGCGAGGAGAGATGTTCATTGAAGTTTGAAGTTTGAACTTTGAGCTTTGAACTTTGATCTTTCTTTTAGTCGGCTAACGCCTTTGTAAAAGCGGCAAAGCCGAGCGGATCTTTGAACTTTGAACTTTGAACTTTGATCTTTGAACTTTCCTAATTGACGTAGAGCCAAGTGGTGGCACGGATGAGGGCATAGATAAGGGTGAACAGGAGGACGCAGATGACAATGTCAATCTCACGCTGCTGATAGCCGGTCGTCGTGTATTGCGACGAGATAAAGGTCATGCCCGTTGACAGGCGGCGGTTGATGCGGTAGTAGAGCAGGTAGAGCAGCGTTCCGACGGTGCCGCCCCAAAGCAGTCCCACGAGGATGTCGCCCGGATAATGGACACCAAGGTACATGCGTGTCCAGCAGTTGACGAGCGACCAGCCGACCAGGGCAATGGTGAGGACGCGGGAGCGCACCAACAGGCTGATGAAGACGGCAATGCTGAACGTATTGCTGGCATGGGCTGAGAAGAACCCGAAATTGCCGCCGCGGTAGCCGTTGACGACATCGACGAGCACACCGATCTGCGGGTCATGGGTAGGCCGCCATCGCGCCACCATGGGCTTGACAATCATGTCGTCGAGGCTCCCGGCGAAGAAGACGCACAGTCCGGCACACGCCACAATGAGCAGGATTTTCTGCATCGAGTCGTTGTTCTTCAGTACCATGTAGAACAGCGAGACGTACAGCGGAATCCAGGTGGCGGCCGTCGTGAGTATCTTCACCAGACCGTCGAAATAGAGCGACTGGCTGCCGTTCACCAGCAGCAGCAGTTGCTTGTCAAACTGTATCAGCGCGTCGAAATCCATTGAAGATTGAACATTGAGGATTGAACGTTCAGATCACTTCTATCTGCGATGTTTCTACCCAGCCTTCCTTACCGTCGGCCACGCGCACCTGCTTCCAGTCCTTCAGCTGGCCGTCGGTGATGGTCACCTTGGTGCCCTCGTGGAGGATGAACAGGTCGGTACCGTTCTGCGCCGGCGTGCTCTTGACGGTGACTGCCGAGCCCATGATGATGGCGCCCCGGCGGTCTAACAGCCCGCTCTTCTGATTATGTGCGAAGACATTGCCCAGCACAAAGACGATGACAAGCAGGATGGCACCGAAGAAGCCCAGCTTACGCAGCCAGATGCGGCTGGCAAAGAGGTAGACCAGTGCCAGCACAATGGCCAGGGCTAATGAGAAGAGGGCCACACGTGCCCAGCCGTCCACGCTCATCTGATTGACCAGCGAGCGGTACCATGTGACAAAGAACAGCTCGGTCTCAGGCGTAATCTTGTCGATGGTCTTCGACCGTGCCATCTGCAGGTTAAAGCGAATGTCGCGGTCGCCCGGAGCGAGCAGCAGTGCCCGTTCGTAGTTGAGCACGGCCCGTGTCATGTCGTCCATGCGGTAGTAAGCATTGCCAAGGTTATAGTAGATGTCGGCACTGACACCCTGCTTCAGCAGCTGCTCGTAGTCGCTGATGGCCTGCTGGTAATTGCCCTGGGTATAGGCACTGTCGGCAGACTCCTTGGTAACAACAGTGTCGGGCTGGGCCTTCTGGGCTGAAGACTGGCCTTGAAGGGAGTCTGGGAGCTGTGACTGAGCAGAAGCTGCCAGTGGCAGCAACAGCAGTAATAGCAGCATGGCAGACTTGGCAGACTTAGCCGAACGGCCCTTCTTCATCGTTGAGGCTATCTGTGTGATGGCACCCATAGCCGCATCATATACCTTATTCATATTTCCTTTTGCATCGCCGGGGGCATAACGTTCGAACTCACATTCGTCAATGGCACCAATGAACTGGTCGATGACCGACTGCTGGACATCGCGCTCGGTGAGACGCTCCGCAATATTGTCGTGAGACAGCTGCTCAACCGGCATGTTCAGCTTGTCGCCCACATACCCCCAAAGGGCACGGAGCACCTCGTCGTAGAACTCGTTCTGCTTGCCTGCACTCATCAGTTTCGCAGCCTTCTTCAAGCGCTTCGTAGCCACCTTGTTGGCACGCTTGGAAGCATGGCCCACAACGTCGGCATTGTCGATGGCACGCTGGCGGAAAATGACGAACAGCGAGATGAAGGCCAGTGCGAGCACAATGAGCGAGATCCAGTAGGCCGTGCTGCCGAAGAAGAACTCGTCGGTCTCGTGCAACTCGGCATCGCCCATCTTGATATGGCGGATGTCCTTGTTCAGCAGCTGCACATCCTCCTGACCAGTGTAGTCACTGACAGAGCCACTGCCACCCTCGCCCTTCTCGACGTTGAGCGTGAAGCCCTCTGTCTTGACCGTCTTGTAACTGTTGGTACTGGTGTCATAGTAGGTGAACTCCACCGGCGGTATGTCAAACTTGCCCTGATGGCGCGGCACGGCGAGGAAGTCGTAGACCATCGAGCCTTCCACACCATTGACGGTGAGCTTCGTCTTGTCTGTCAGTTTGGCATCGTACCTGTCGAAATCCTTGGGGAAGTTGACCACGGGTTGCTTGATGAGCTTCAGGTTACCCGTTCCGCTGACGATGACGCGCAGTGTGATGGCGTCATTGGCCTTCACCTCGTCCTTGGTCAGCTGTGCGGAGATATTGAACTTACCCACGCCGCCGGAGAAATTTGCCGGACGGTCAGGCAGCGGGTCTACTTGAATCTCAACGCCGGGAGCCGTAATCTGCTTCTTTACCTCGACATAGCCTGAGCCGCCGTTGAAGAAAGCCTCGAAGGGGTCGATGTTTCGGTTCTGCTGTACCACGATGCCGTTGAACGTGATGCTGGGAATCTGGAGCTTGCCCGTAATCTGCGGGAACATGACGTACTGGCTCCACGTCACCGTGCGGTAAGGCCGTCCGTTGAACTCCTCAATCTTGAAACTCTTCTGCTGGGGCAGCGGCACCTCCTGCGTGTGGAATCCCTGCAGGTCGGGCATCTTTCCCTCAAGCTGTGTGAGGTCAACCAGCGTGTACACCTTGTAGGTCAGCAGCACAGGCTCCTGCTCGTGAACGCGGCGCTTGTTGGCACTGACCTTGATGAACAGGTCGGAGCCTGAGATAGGCGTTCCGGCGGCCCGCGGCTGCGACTGCATCTGCTGCTGCCGCTGTTGCCTGCCACCGCCGCTTTGTGCCCCCTGCTGTGCCTGCCCGGAGACGACAATCTTCAGGGCTGACGACGCGATGCTCTTGCCACCAGCCGTGATATGAGCTGCGGGGATGGTGAACGTACCGTTCTTCACAGCCACCACGATGTAGGTGAAAGTGATGGACGATGACTGCGAGGTGTGGCCGTTGATAATCTGGAAACTCGACTGCGACGAGCGGCTGGGTCCCATCAGCACCTCAAAGGCATCGGGTAAGTCGCCCATCCGGAAGTCATTACTGACATCCTGCGTGTTCACCGTGTACGTCAGGCGGAACTGTTCGCCCACGGCTACCTGCTGCGGCGCATTGGCAGTCAGGGTCTGCGCCACGACTTGGAAAATGAGAAAATGAGAAAATGAGAAAATGAGAAAAGCTACGCGTCCCATTCTCTTCAAATCCTCAATACTCATTCCCATAAAGCTGTATGTCTTAATACAATTTCTCATTATCTCATTATCTCAATTTGACTTCGTCTAAATCGCTCTCGCTCGGCATAACTGGAGCAAGCTCCGTTCTGCCCTCGCTTAATCGCGATTTTCTCATTCTCTCAATTTCTCAATTTCTCATTTTCCCATCACCAGTTCTTCTGGACATTGCGCCGTTGCGGCTGGTGCTGGGCCTTCTTCATGCGGTCCTGCGTCTGTTTCTCCTGCTGCATGGCGGCATTCAGCAACTGCTCGGCATTGTCCTTGCTCATCTTGGGCTGTTGCTGTTCCTGTTTCTTCTCCTGTTCCTGTTTCTGCTGTTCCTGCTGTTTTTCATCCTTCTTATCTTTGTCCTGCTGCTGTTGCTGCTGGTTCTGGTTTTGATTCTGGTTCTGGTTCTTCTGCTGGCGCTTGCACAGCTCCAGGTTGTAGCGGGTCTCGTCATCGTCAGGATTCAGGCGCAGCGACTGCTTGTAAGCCTCGATGGCCTCGCCAAACAGCTGCTTCGTCTGGCAGATAACGCCCAGGTTGTGGTAAGCCTTCGACTTGCGCAACGGATTGGTCTCGGCCTTGGCAGCATTCTCGAACTGCACCACGGCAGCTGAGTCTTTCTGCTGTCCCATCAGGGCATTGCCCAGATTGTAGATGGCCTGCGGATTACGGTCGTTCTTCTCCAATGCCTTCCGATAGCTGACCTCAGCCTTGGCATAGTCGCCCTTGCGGAACTGCTTGTTGCCCTCGCGGATATACTGGCGGTCGGTCTGCGCCACTGCGTGGCTAAATGATAAATGATAAATGATAAATGATAAACCTATCACCATCACCCATCTGTATTTAGCCATATCAATAAACATGTATCTCATACCGTCTTTGTCATTTATCATTTGTCATTTATCATTTAGGCCGAAGGCCGCCTTTATCATTTGGCCGAAGGCCGCTTAAACAGCGACACGCCTTTCAGCAACGGGTTCTTGCTCTCGAGTATGCACACCTCGATGACGAGCAGGAGCAGCGCCAACCAGGCAAAGACCATGAACTGTTCGTCGAAGTCGCTGTACACCGTGCTCTCAATCTCTTTCTTCGACAGCTTGGCCAGTTCGTTGTCCAACTGTTCCTGGGCACGGCTGTTATTCTCTACGTGGATATAGGCACCGCCGCCGGCCTGGGCCACCTCGCGGCACATCTGCTCGTTCAGTGCCGACATGACGGTCGTGCCGGTATTATCGGTCATGTAATCGCCAGTGCCGGGAATGGGAATAGGCGCACCGCTGGTAGAGCCTACGCCCAGGACGAACACGCGCATGCCTTTCTTCTTGGCAGCCTCGGCGGCCTCTGCGGCTCCGCCCTCATGGTCCTCACCGTCGGTAATGACGATGATGGCCTTGCCCACCTCCTGGTCCTGGGTAAAGCTGTGTGTAGCCATCTCAACGGCACGGGCTATGTCGGTACCCTGCGTGGCAATCATCGAGGGGTCGATGTTCGAGAGGAACATCTTCGCCGACACGAAGTCGCTTGTGATGGGCAGCTGCACGAAGGCGTCGCCAGCAAAGACAATCAGGCCAATCTTGTCGTTTGTGAACTTGTCGACCAGGTTCTCAACCAGCATCTTTGAGCGGTCGAGACGGCTGGGCGACACATCCTCAGCGCGCATGGAGTTCGAGATGTCCATGGCAATGATGGTCTCTATGCCCGTGCGCTTCTCATGGCTGATCTTCGTTCCGAGCTGCGGACGAGCCAGCATGATGATGAGTGAAGCCAGAGCCGTCAGCAGCAGACAGAACTTCACGCCGGGGCGCCAGCGCGACACGTCGGGCATCAGCTCCTTGAGCAATGCTGGGTCGCCAAACTTGCGCAGGCGCTTCTTGCGCTTGCGGTAGGTATAGAAGCTGGTGAGAACCAACAGTGGAATCACCACCAGCAGATAGAGGTATTGTGGGTCTTCAAATCTAAACATTACGGTATCCTCCTAAATACAGTTATGCGCAACAGCAGTTCGAGCAGCAATACCAGGACAGCGCCCAGCGCAAATGGCTGGTAGGCCTCGTACTTCTTGCTGAACTTCTTGACGTTGAGCTTCGTCTTCTCCAACTGGTCAATCTCCTTGTAGATGCTATGCAGTTCCTTGGTGTTCGTGGCACGGTAGAAATCGCCGTCGGTAGCCTGGGCTATCTTGCGCAGCGTCTCGTTGTCTATCTCCACGGGAATGTTTACATATTGCACGCCACCGGCCACGTTCATTGGGTATGGAGCCACCTTGTTGGTACCCACACCAATGGTGTAGACACGTATGCCAAGACTCTTGGCAATCTCGGCGGCAGTCATCGGCGATATGTCGCCACGGTTGTTCGAGCCGTCGGTCAGCAGGATGACGACCCTGCTCTTCGCCTTCGAATCTTTCAGGCGGCTGACGGCGTTGGCCAGTCCCATGCCGATAGCCGTACCGTCCTCTATCAGGCCGCGTGCGGCAATGTCGGTACGCACGTTCTGCAACAGGCTCAGCAGCGAGGCGTGGTCGGTGGTCATCGGGCACTGTGTGAACGACTCGCCGGCAAAGATGGTCAGACCGATGTTGTCGTTCGGACGGCCGCTGATGAACTCGGCAGCCACCTGCTTGGCCGCCTCGATGCGGTTCGGCTTCAGGTCCTCGGCCAGCATACTGGTCGACACGTCCATCGCCAACATGATGTCGATGCCTTCGATGGTCTTGTTCTTCCATGAGTTCTGCGTCTGAGGCCTCATCAGCACTATTACAATGAGTGTATAGGCAATGATCCGCAACAGCAGCTGCAGGGGCATGAGCCGCACGCGCCAGCTCTTGGGGGCATAGCGGAATGGGAACGTGTCGCCCATGCGCATGGTCGGCTCGCTCTTCTTCCTGTACATCAGATACCAGATGATATAAGGTATCACCGCCAGGAGCAAAAACACATATTCTTTATTGGCAAATTCCATGTTCCTATACTAATAATTGATACACAACGTAGACTATGTAGACGAACAGCACGACACACACAGCGACAATTGCGCCGATGACGGTCTTCAGCACCTTGCGGGTCTTCACCGAGCGCTGGTCCTCGGCCGAGAGCTGTGGCTTGACAATCTCCTCGGTCGGCACGTTCTCGAGCTTCGTCTGGTTGATGAAGTCGATGGCACTGACCAGGTTGGCGTCGTTCTCGTTAATGAGCGTCGAATACTTGGCAAACTTCACAAGGTCGGCAGTGGTGAACAGTTGCCGCAATTCAGCCTTCATGGCTTCGGCATTGGCAGTGTCGGCGGTGAGTGCCGTCTCTAAGCGCTGGATAATCTCGCTGCTGGTCATCTCCATGGCATTGAAGCCGTAGCGCTCCTCGATATACTTACGCAGAGTGTCAGTCAGCTTCGTGTAGTATTCCTTCTGATTCTCCGACGTCACCATCTTCTCGGTCTTGATGACCTCAATCTCCTTCAAAGCCTTCTGGTGAGGCAGCAACCGTTTCACAATCTTAATCTTAGTAATGATTGGCTTGTTGTCGCGCAGTCGCAGGTAGAGGTAATAGCCGGCGGCCATTAACACGAGCATCAGCACACTGAGCCAGAAGGCTGCACTCCAGTCGCTCCACTGGAAAGGATTGTCCTGCACGTCCTTCGGACCGAAGAACTGATTCAGGTGCAGCGTGTCTACCTCGATGCCCACCACCTTCAGGGCCAGGCTTTTGCTCTCGTAGGGCTTGCCATCGACCTTCACTTTGAAAGGCGGCAGATAATAGAGTGTGTCGTCGAACGACGTCAGCGTGTAGACGACCTTGCGCTCTACGAAGCCGTTGTCCTTACCCTTCACGCCCTGTTCCGTGCTGGAAAGCACTTCGACGCCGGGCGTCAGCTGCTCGGTAGGCTTGAAGACGGGAAACTCTGCCTTCGCGCCTTCGGGCATTACGGCCGTCACCGTGACATGCGCCTGCTGGCCTATCACCATCTCGATGGAGTCAATCTCGGCCACGACGGATATCTGGGCATGGACGGAAGCCATGCACGCCATCAGCATGATAGCAGACAATATTCTTTTCATGACTTATCTTCGTTGTTTAAACAGTCCGAGCAGCGACTTCACGAAGTCTTCGTTAGTGGCTATGCTCACGTTGTCAACATTGCTCTTGGTGAATGTCTCCTGCAACTCTTGCTGGCGATTCGTCCAGTAGCGGCTATAGGCAGTGCGCAGGCTCCGCGAGCTGGTATCGACATACTGCTCATGACCGGTTTCGGCATCGACCACCTTCATCAGTCCCACATCGGGCAACTCACGGGCACGCTGGTCGTACACCTGAATGGCCACCACGTCGTGCTTGCGGTTGCAGATCTGCAGCGACTGCATAAAGTCGTTGCGCACATAAAAGTCGCTGAGGATGAACGCCGTAGTGCGGCGCTTCTGAACGCTCGACAGGAACTCTATGGCCTGACGCAAGTCGGTACGCTTCGACTCCGGCTTGAAGTCCAGCATCTCGCGTATAATATATAATATGTGTTTACGACCCTTCTTCGGCGGGATGTACTTCTCTATCTTGTCCGAGAAGAACACCACGCCGATCTTGTCGTTGTTCTGGATGGCCGAGAAGGCGATGGTTGCGGCTATCTCCGTCACCATGTCGCGCTTCATCTGCACCTGCGTACCGAAGTCGAGCGAGCCGCTGACGTCGACCAGCAGCATCACCGTCAGTTCACGCTCCTCCTCAAACACCTTCACGTAGGGACGGTGGAAGCGGGCGGTCACGTTCCAGTCGATGTCGCGCACGTCGTCGCCGTACTGGTACTCACGCACCTCGCTGAACGCCATTCCCCTGCCCTTGAAGGCCGAATGGTATTGTCCGGCGAAGACTTGCGAGCTCAGGCCGCGCGTCTTTATCTCTATCTTCCGTACTTTCTTTAATATCTCGCTTGTTTCCATCTCTAAGCCCCCTAAGTTAGGGGGTTGGGGGTCTGAACGACCTTTTTAGGGTTTATATTCATTTCTATATATTCTCGTATCCTATTTAAAACCTTTTCTATGTCATTCTCAACTTCCTCATTTCTAAATCTGATTACAGTAATTCTGTTCTGATTTAAGAAGGCCGTTCTTTCGCAATCTTTTTGCTGAGCCTCTGGGGTGTCATGTACTTCACCATCGAGTTCAATACATAGTTTGATAGAAGGACAATCAAAATCAAGTATATAAGGGCCGAATCCATGTTGCTGCCGAAACCTATAACCATCCAATTGTTTACCGCGCAGACGCTTCCAAAGCATTCGTTCCGTTGGTGTCTCCATTCGGCGAAGAAGCTGTCGGAAATCCTTTGTGACAGGATGGTTTGAGTAGTTCATATTGCATCAATTCGCTTGTTCAGACCCCCATCCCCCTAACTTAGGGGGCTTTTTTTAGGGTACTTCCACCTTATTAATTATCTTGGAAATGATTTCCTCGCTCGTGATGTTCGAAGCCTCGGCCTCGTAGGTCAGGCCGATGCGATGACGCAGCACGTCGTGGGCAACGGCACGCACATCCTCAGGCACCACATAGCCGCGACGCTTGATGAAAGCGTAGGCACGACTGGCCTTCGCCAGGTTGATGCTGGCACGTGGTGAGCCGCCGAACTGTATCATGTCCTTCAGGTCCTTCAGACCATAGCGGTCGGGATAGCGAGTGGCAAAGACGATGTCGGCAATATACTGCTCTATCTTCTCGTCGATGTAGACCTCGCGCACCACGTTACGGGCTTTCAGAATCTCCTCGCCAGTAGTCACGGGACGTACTTCGGGCAGTTTTTCAGCAATGTTCTCGCGGATGATACGCTTCTCCTCGTCCAGCGTCGGATAGTCGATAACCACCTTCAGCATGAAACGGTCCATCTGGGCTTCGGGCAGCGGATAGGTTCCTTCTTGCTCAATGGGGTTCTGCGTAGCCATCACAAGGAACGGGCTGGGCAGGTCGAACGTATCGTTACCGATGGTCACCTGCTTCTCCTGCATGGCTTCGAGCAGTGCGCTCTGCACCTTGGCTGGGGCACGGTTGATTTCGTCGGCCAGCACGAAGTTGGCAAACACCGGACCCTTCTTCACCTGGAAGCGCTCGTCCTTCTGTGAGTAGATCATGGTACCCGTCACGTCGGCCGGCAACAGATCGGGCGTAAACTGTATACGACTGTATTTGGCATCGATAAGCTGCGACAAGGTCTTGATGGCCAATGTCTTAGCCAGACCAGGCACACCTTCCAGCAGTATGTTGCCGTCACTCAGAAGACCGATGAGCAGTGAGTCGACCAGATGTTTCTGACCCACAATGACACGGTCCATACCTGTTACAAGATTTGTAACAAACCCACTTTGTTGTTCTATCCGGATGTTCAGTTCTCGGATGTCAATTGATTCTGCCATAATTCTTTTCTATTGTTTGTTTCTTTTATTTCTTTTGTGATTTCTTTTTCTTCTTCAGTTCCAGCTTGGGAATCTTGATGCTCTGACCGACAGTCAGCTGCCCCGACTTATCCACATCGTTGATGGCTGCTACATAGTAGTGCATATCAGGTCCGAGCCAACGACGCGACACTTTCATGAGGTCATCGCCGGGTTTGGCCTTCACGACAGTATCAACACCGACAATGACGTAGGCTCCGTAGCGCAACTGCGGGTCGTCATTTATTATCTTCACCCCGGAAGCCTGCTTGGCCGGAGCTTCAGCTACAGCAGGAGTTGTCGCTGGAACAGCAGCAACTGACTTTTTCACTGAATCAGCAGCTGCCTGTTTCTCTGGTTCTGCTACAACCTGCTCCACAGGCTCTGCTTTGGTCTGTTCCACAGAATCAGAATCAGCCACAATAACGTCATTTTCGGCATCGGCTATGGATTCTTGCACAGACACTGTTGCTGCAGGAATAGCGGACCGCCGCCCAAAGAAATAGCCGACGATAAAGCCGACGGTACATGCTACAAGGGCTATGGTCAAAGTGCGCCAAATGGGGAAGCGGCTCGTCGGTTTGTTATCCTCATAGTCCCCTCCGTCGTTGGAATCTTCTCCCTCGAAATCAATAAGTGCAGGAGCTGGCTCGGGTTCCGGCTCTGGCTCCGGTTCAGGCTCGGGTTCTATTTCCGGTTCAGGCTCGGGTTCCGGTTCTACTTCCGGCTCCGGTTCTGGTATTAGTTCTATTTCCGGTTCAAGCTCGGGTTCCGGTTCTATTTCCAGTTCAAGCTCAGGTTCTGGTTCCGGTTCAGGCTCGGGCTCAGGCACAGGCTCAGGTACAGGCTCCGGTTCTGGTTCCACTACCACTTCCGGTTTTGGCTCTATATCCATCACTGGTTCTGCCAAGGGAGTTATCAAGGGCAGCTCTGTTTTTTCAACGAGCACTTCCTCTTCTTCCTCAACATCATCATCCTGATCTATATCCGTAAGAGACGTTTCTTCGGTGTCGTCAAACTCTACACCCTCGTTCAGCACCACAGTGTCAAACTGCGAGAACGGCTTGTTCACCAGTTCCTTCATCACTGTGTCGGGGGTGAATGTTATTTTGTCGTGTCCTTCTATCAACACCCGTTCGCCAGTATTCACGTCGACGCTTTCACGGGCTTCGACATCTATTATCTTAAACGTGCCAAGCCCCTTGACTTTCACGAGCTTGTCACTTGCCAAGCCCGCCTTGATAATGTCGAACATCGTCAAGGCGAAACGCTCGGCGTCACGCTTCTTCAGACCGCTTTTCTCCACCAGAATGGTGGCTACCTCTTGTATGGATATTCTGTCCATCACTCTGCCCCTCCATTCTTTATCTGTTCCCGCCACGTGGTACTGATCTTGAAGCCCAGCACCAATTTTGGCGGCACCAGCATACGCTGGCCGGTGGCTGGATTCACCATGATGCGCTCCATCTTCTTCTTCACCTCGAAGCTGCCAAAATTCAGGACACTTACTGCAGTGCCCTCTTGGAAGTTGTCGGCCATGGCATCAACAACCTGAGTCACCATCTTCTGGGTATCCTTGACGGTATAGCCCATGCGCTGGGCCAATTCCGAAATAAATATCTTATTGTTCATATATTGTCCTTTACAACTATTCCATAAATGTCAAACTCCTCGGCACTGGTTACCCGTACGTTGTAGAATGTTCCCGTTTCAAGCTGTCCCTCTGTCACAGGTATCAGCACTTCGGGGTCTACCTCCGGCGAACAGAATTCCGTGCGGCCGACATAGTAGTCACCCTCCTGACGGTCAATGATGACCTTCAGCGTCTGACCAACCTTTGCGGCTTCTATCTCCGCACTGATTTCCTGCTGCACACGCATCAGCTTGCTGAGCCGCGCCTGCTTCACATCCTCAGGTACATCGTCCTCGTAATGCTCGGCCGACCACGTGCCCTCCTCCTCAGAATAGGCGAAGGCACCCATGCGCTCAAAACGTGCCCATTTCGTAAACTCCACCAGCTCACGGAAATCCTCGTCGGTCTCACCGGGAAAGCCTACCATCAGCGTGGTGCGCAGACAGATGCCGGGCACCTCGCGGCGAATGCGTTCTATCATGGCTATGGTCTCAGCCTTCGTCACCGAGCGCCTCATACGGCTCAGCATTGGGTCAGAGATGTGCTGCAAGGCTATGTCAAGATACTTGCACACATTCTTCCGCTCGCGTATCACGTCGAGCAGCTCCCAGGGGAAGTGTGCCGGATAGGCGTAGTGCAGACGAATCCATTCCACACCCTCGATGTCGGCCATGCGGTCAACCAGTTCGGCTATGTGCTGCCGACCGTCAATGTCCATACCGTAATAGGTCAGCTCCTGGGCTATCAGCTGTATCTCCTTCACGCCCTGACTAACCAGCCACCGCACCTCATCTAGAATCTCGTCCATCGGACGGCTCTGGTGTCGTCCCGTAATCAGCGGAATGGCACAGTAGGCACAACGCCGGTCGCAACCCTCGCTGATTTTCACGTACGCATAGTGGCGGGGAGTGGTCAACTTTCTAAGTGTAGAGTTTAGAGTGTAGAGTGTAGAGTTTGCTGCCGCCATACCTTCACCAGATGGGACGGCGAGAGCAGATTTTACACTCTTCACATTTAATTTTTCACTTTTAAGATCTTCTAAGAGGTTGGTATAGTTGAACTTCCCGTACCAGCCGTCCACCTCTGGAATCTCTGCCTCAAGTTCGGCAAGGTAGCGCTCTGACAGGCAGCCCATCACATAGAGCCGCTCAATGCGTCCCTCAGTCTTCGCCTGTGCAAATTCCAGAATGGTGTTGATGCTTTCTTCCTTAGCATCGTTGATAAAGCCGCAGGTATTGACAACCACGATTTCACCCTGAGGGTCATCGCTATCGTGCGTACACTGATAGCCATTCGCCTCCATCAGTCCCATCAGTCTCTCGCTGTCAACGAGATTCTTCGAGCATCCGAGTGATATGAAATCTATTGTTTTCAATGTTCTGCGCGCTGAATCCTTAGATTAAAAAGAACATGCATGCAGCAAAGGCGCCACACGCCAGTCCTATAACCATACCTTCAAAAAAAGTCTTCTTTTTCATTTCTCCATTTTAAACAGCGAGTCAACGAACTCCCGCTTGTTGAACAGTTGCAAGTCCTCCATGCCCTCGCCCAGTCCTATGTACTTCACGGGCACCTTCAGCTGGTCGCTGATGCCGATGACTACGCCGCCCTTGGCAGTGCCGTCGAGCTTTGTCACAGCCAGTGCCGTCACCTCAGTCACAGCAGCAAACTGTCGGGCCTGTTCGAAGGCGTTCTGGCCGGTAGAGCCGTCGAGCACCAGCATCACCTCATCGGGAGCTTCGGGCAGCACTTTCTTCATCACGTCCTTAATCTTCTTCAGCTCATTCATCAGGCCCACTTTATTGTGCAGACGGCCGGCTGTGTCTATCAGCACGACGTCGGCACCGTTGGCCTTCGCGCTCTGCAGCGTGTCGAATGCCACAGAGGCTGGGTCACTGCCCATCTGCTGCTTGATGACGGGAACGCCGACGCGCTCACCCCAGATGCACAGCTGCTCAACGGCAGCGGCACGGAACGTATCAGCTGCGCCCAAGTAGACCTTCTTGCCTGCCTGTTTGAACTGCCAGGCCAGCTTGCCGATGGTTGTGGTCTTCCCCACCCCATTCACGCCAACCACCAGTATCACGTAGGGCTTATGGTCGCCGGGCAGGTCCCAGTTGTCGTTATCCTCAGAATTGTTCTCAGCCAGCAGCGACGCTATCTCATCGCGAAGGATGCCGTTCAGCTCGCTCGTACTGACGTACTTGTCACGGGCCACGCGCTCCTCTATGCGCTGGATAATCTTCAGCGTCGTGTCAACGCCGACGTCGCTGGTGATGAGCACCTCTTCCAAGTTGTCGAGCACGTCGTCGTCGACTTTCGATTTTCCAGCCACAGCACGTGCCAGTTTGTCGAACACCGACGTCTTGGTCTTCTCCAGTCCCTTGTCAAGCGTTTCCTTGTTCTTTTTACCAAAAAATCCAAAAATTCCCATATAGCTATATCTTAACGAGCTGCAAAGGTAACGCAAAAAAGGGAAACGGCCAAAGTGTACCGTTCCTTTTTTCTCTAATTACATAAACTTTCACAGTTTTTTGAAGAAGTTTCAAAGAAAAAAGCGCCGCTCCAAACGAAACGCCGCTTTTCTTTAGTCAAATTTTTGTTACTCTTCAAGCCCTGTTTCCTATGCATCGCCTTGTACCGAGCACTTCGGGTTGAGTGAAGTCTTATCCTGCAAAATGAGCTATAGGTCATAATCAAAAGCCGTTTATTTTTACTTTTGTCCCTATGTTTCTATATCTACGTCAATTATCGGTTCAAGGGCGGCTCTCAGATTCACTTTAACAGAACAAAGAAGCGCCCCTTGTTTCTTTATGTAAACTTTATTCACAAAATCAACTATCGACTGACGCAGGAAGACGAATCAGGGATAGTAGTAGAAATCGTGACCGCTGGCTAAAAGTTCGAGCGGATTTTTCTAATCCGCTCGACTTGGGTATCAGGATTTGTAATCCTTATCTGTTTTCGCATCAAAGATGCTTATATTCAACTAAACGGGTTATCAATTTTCTCCATGACAGGAGAAGTAATTGAGCTCTCCATTTACTCCGAATTGACTTTGATTCCATACGGTGCCGCCAATGGTGATGGTGCCGCAGCTACCGCCCACACTGGCTCCTAAAGTATATGTTGCATTTGCACCGGCTGTGGATAATACAGAATACACCGTGTTAGTAATAGTAATGTTTTCGCAGGTGCTACCGTTGCTTCCGCTTCCGATTCCTACGGCACCAGCTCCACCTGTTGCATTGATGACGCCACCGGTAATCTCGATATTACCGCAGTTAGCCGAACCGCCGCCGCCGATACCGGCAGCCCCAGAGCCACCAGTAGCGGTGATGTTGCCACCTTTAATCACGATATTACCACAGGGTATAGCGTTGCCGCCACCGATACCGGCACCAAAGTTGCTGGTGTAGTGTGTGTTGCTGCTGACAGTCAGAAAGTCATAATTGGTGCCCTGAATGGTGAGTGTTTTGCCTACGGGAACGAAGATGCCGGGATAGTCCTTATGGAATCCCATGACGGTATTCTCTCCTGACGTTCCGCCAGCCAGGATAATGGTGGCGTCGCCCTCGCAGGTGATGCCAGCGTATGCACAATCCCACCAATAGACGCTGCCGTTGATATCCACATTATTCAGCACTACGGTGGCACCATCAGCGATTGAAATCTTTTTATTTTTATTCAGCTTTCCCGTTAGAATGCTAAGATCCGTTGCCACGATCGGATCATTGTCATTATACCCAGAGAGGTCAATCTTGGAAGGCGTGCCTTCGCCCATTTTCAACGTGGTCTGGTAGAACACACCTTCTTCAATTGAATTTTTTAAGGTTAAAGACTTCCTATATGTCTTTTCCCCGTCAGAAGCGAGAATTTCTAATGTGGGACCTATGGTTTTAGGCAAAGCAACATACAGTTCAGAACTGGAGGGTGGCGTAACAGTGGCTATCAGATCACCATTGCTTCTAACAATAAAAGGATTTGCCTGGAATCTATTTGTACCATCCGTCGTCACCGTAAACTTAAAAATGGCGTACTTGGGTTGGGGCTGGGTGGTTATCGTCATCGTGCCGGTAGCATGGCCTGTACCACCCGTGATTTCGGAAATAGTACCCGCTCCAACGCGGACGTCGAGTTTGGCATTGAGCGAGCCGACCTGAGCAGACAGGAATTCGGAATACGTTTTCAGACCAGTGGCGTCATCTTCAGCTGCTTCGTAGGGATAAATAATAGTACATTCGGAGTTCTGATTTAGTTGCGTTCCGTTCTCCAGAGTGAACTCAAACGTAGCAGCACCTGTTGATTCATCAACAGCTGTAATGGTGGCTTTGCCCATTTCGCGTTTGCCTTCGTCAGTGTAATAGGTGACGGCAAGTTTTTCGCCTACAGCCCAGGTAACCGTAATCTCACCATCATTATTGTCGGCAACTGCTCGTGTAATAGCACTTTTGGGAGCCAGTTTAGCGGTGATAGTTATCGTTCGCCCAGTCTCAACGGTCTGCTGGGTCAGTTCGTCATCGTCACTGCTGCAGGCGCCAAAGGACAGTGCCAATACAGCCATTGCAAGATACTTTATTGTCTTCATTGTTGTTTCTCTTTTTAATTTGTTCTGCATTTTGCTTATTCGTCCCAGAACGGATCGCCACCGTTTCTGTAATTTGAGGGTTTACTTAGTCTGTCGTCGCTTCCCATGAGCATTCCAGTGTGTTGCAACTTGACGATAACTGTCGTCGGTTTTCTGTAAACAATTCTTTTCATTTTTACTTTGACAATTTTATGACGTTTGTAAATAAACTACTGAGCCTCACGCCCATGTTCCTGTTTTTCGACTGCAAAATTACAAATCATTCATAAGCTGGCAAAGCAATGACTGTTCATTTTTTTTTTTCTCTCTAAGTTCCTAAATCTATATCAATTTTAGGTTCAAGTGTCGGCTCTCTGGTTCATAGGTATGATTCCTAAAAAAGAAGCAAGGCTGTGAACCTTGCTTCTCTATGTCTCGGATTATATGTGGCATGTTAGCCGGGCTGTCTCATTTCAGCATACCGCGCGCAGGAGTATTGCGATGTGTAAGTGTACCGAGTTTTTGGCCTTGCAGCTGATGCTCGAGGGTTTCGAGTTCGAAGTTGACCATATTCTGGAAGAGGTAGACGATATCACTGCCGCCGAAGAGGAACCAGCCTAACTCCTGCCCCTTCGTGACTTTGTCGCCAACCTTCAGGGTTTCAACAAAGTTGATGCTGCTGATCTGCGACATGCCGATGGGCAGCATAGCCACCAGTCCGTATTCTTCTGTCTCGATAACGACGAGTCCGCGCGTCTCAATCATCTGCCAGCCGGGGATGTCGCACTCCAGACGGTAGCGCTGAGCCTCAGCGTCCCAGATGGTGATACCGCCAGCGGCATCGATGGCCTGAATCTTGCGCAGTTCACGTATGGTGCCGCTCACGGGGAAGTGATAGCGGTGGTAGTCGTTCACGTCGAGGAATGTGTGTGTCAGCGTGCCGCCCTTGAACTGCCCGCGGAACTCACTGTCGGGCCCCAGCAGGTCGTCGACGGCATTGAACTGGCGCGACTTGATGATAACACCCTTCTTCTGGATCAGGTCGCCATTGTCGTCAATTTCCCATACGCCCTGAGGCTGAGAGTCGGCACCGGTAGCCACCACGCTGTCATCGTCGGGCGAAGCAATCGGACGGGCATCGGGCGAAGACAGCCTACGGCAGAAAAAGTCGTTGAACGAGTGCCAGTTCGATGCATCCTCATACCAGCCGTTCTGCAGTCCGAACATGGGGTCTGACATGACCAACTCCTGATACTCTGGTTTCCACGACTCCTCGGAATTGAGGAACAGGGCCCAGCCGTCGTGATACTTGGGGAACCACGACTTGAACGGCTCAATGTACTGAAGCGTGGGATAGTAGAGGTTGCGGTCTTTCAGTTCTTCAAGAGGTATGTCGAGGATAAAATAGAAGTAATCGACGCTCTGGTCTATCTTGTCGTAGAGGGTACGACCCACGGGCTGAGGGATGATGTCCGCCGGTAGGCACTTGGCCGACCAGTCGAGGTAGTCGTAATACTGTTCGAGGGTCTGTGCAGGATTGGTGTCAGGGTCAGGGTTCACGGTCTTGGCAATGTCGATGGCTTTCACAAGCAGTGCCTTTGCCTCAGGGTCCTTGTCGAGCGCATCGATTAATTCCTGGGTCCAGGCTTCGCGCTGTTTTACGGGCTCGGTGATAGAGATAGGATTGTCACTGACGCTACACGATGTCAGCAGCGTCGTTGTGCCACAGAGGGTTAAGATGGCGGCTAAAACTACAATAAATTTCTTCATGTTATTTCTAAACATTATTTCTTTTATTCGACTGCAAAGTTACTAAAAAAAATCGGAATCTCCAAACATTTGACCCATTATTTTTCGGCTTTTTTCGGTCATTTCAATTTTTCTGTTGAGCCGTCGACTCTATGGAAAACCTGCACTATAATGCAGTCTGTCAAGGGACTGTCGCCTGCCATCGACCGCATGATTACTAACAAGAAACGGAAGCCCAAACTGACTGTTTTGACCCGGAAAACGATTGAACTGCTTTCCGCGGAACCCATTCAACAAAAGCAAGGGTTAAGAGATCATCATTCAACTTCTGCCAGGGTTAAGAAGAAGGTTCCTTAAAAGCCATTCAATCCCAGGCAGGGTTAAAGTAAAAACCATTCAACTCTTTTAGGGAAGTACAGGGGGTTACATAAATTATGTCTTGAATAATTTGCGCTACAGTGTTACAGCGTTACAGCGTTACAGTTCTAAAAACAGTAATCAGAAAGGTGGATAATATCTCTATATTTATATATATATATAAATATATATATAAATATAGAAGTATTTATGGGCATGAAAAAATGCCTTTTGAGAACTGTAACACTGTAACACTGTAACTGAATGGTTGCTCTCCAGTATGTCTTTTCATGCAGAAGGTTGACTCCTTTTAGCCTTTGATTTTTAACAATTGTCTACCCGTACGGATTTGGTTGACCGTCTCGTCTGAGAACAGTTGACTACTTTCACTGGAGAGGTTGACTCTTTTCCTAAGAACGTAGACTGTCTTCCTGAAAAAGTGAAAGTGTATTCCTTACCCCTGCCATAGGCGAACGCCCGCAGAGCACAAGCACGCAGCACGCAGGCTCCCAGCACGCGGTGCGCTGACTGTAAGCAACAGGCGCGCAGAAGGCCAGCACGCGGCGCTCAGAGCCTCAGCACAGCGCGCCGGGACTCTCAGCACACAGCCCGCAGACTCTCAGCACGCAGCCCGCAGACTCTCAGCACACAGCCCGCAGACTCTCAGCCCGCAGCCCGCAGGGGCTCAAACAGTAGCTCGCGCGCGCACGCGCGCACGCGCGCTTTAAACTTCGTTAAGCGCCCTCTTTTTCCTACGGAAAAACTTGCACGGATCAGTATTTTTTCGTACCTTTGCACTATCGGAAACGGTACCAGCCGAGGCGATGCCGGGCAACGAAAATCCCGGAGTAAACACAACAAAACAAGCAACACAAACACTATGTTAATTTACAAGCGACGGTGATAATGACAACGGATAAACTTTGAACGCTTCGCGTCTTACAAAAACAAATAAAAACAGAAAAAACAAATAAAAACAATGTACTTGTTTGAGGGGCAGACAAATATGGGCAGTGTGATACGAGACGGTTTTGATAGGTTCTCAGAAGAGAGGTGGCAGGTATTTTGTAAGACCGCAGAGCGTTCCAAGCAATGTGACACGAGACAATTTTATTTGTTTTCGGAAGAGGGGTGACAGGTATTTTGTAAGACCGCAGAGCGTTCCAAGCAATGTGACACGAGACGGTTTTGATCGGTTTTCGGAAGAGGGGTGACAGGTATTTTGTAAGACCGCAGAGCGTTCCAAGCTGTGTGATACGAGACGGTTTTGATCGGTTTTCGGAAGAGGGGTGGCAGGTATTTGTAAGACGCGAAGCGTTCCAAACTGTGTAATACGAGACGGTTTTGATTAGTTTTGGAAGAGGGGTGGCAGGTATTTTGTAAGACCGCAGAACGGTATACAGGCAAATTTTTGAACTTTTGGAGAATGGATAATGGGGAAGTTACACGACAGTTACATAAAGGAAATCGCCCGCTTCATGCGGCAAACACTGCACAAGCGGGCGAAAATATGCATGTAAAAGGAAACATGCGCGGATGAAAAAACGCTATTTCTGTGCCTCACGACCGATGGCGAGAGCCTTGATATTGGCCTCAACGACGGCATCACCCTTACGGCCGAAGACGCGGCGGATGGCATCCTCAAGCTTCTCGTAGTCGATGCCGAGTGCCTTCTGGGCGGCCCCGAGTAGGATAACGTTAGCCGAGCGTGGCACACCAGCGTCCTTGGCAGCCTGTTCGATGTCAAGCAGGATGACGTTCTGCAGCTTGCAGAGGTCGGCCTTGATGGTCTCGATGTCGGGATAGTTGGGGATGTTGACGAAGGGGGTCGACGAGGTAATGATCCAGCCGTCCTTGGCGAGGAAAGGCAGGTAGCGCAGTGCTTCCATCGGCTCCATAGAGATGATGACGTCGGCACCGCCCAGCGGGATGAGGTCACTGGCGATGGGGTCGCTCGATATGCGCAGGTTCGACTGTACGTCGCCGCCACGCTGCGACATGCCGTGTACCTCGGCCTGCTTGATGTACAGGTTCTCTTTCAATGCGGCTTCGCCGATGATAGTGGCAATGGAGAGGATGCCCTGGCCCCCTACTCCGCAAAGTATAATATCTGTCTTCATTTTGGTTATTTTTAATTATTACTGGAACCGCAAGCGGTCTTACAAAAACAAATCAAAACAGAAAAAACAAATCAAAACACTTATTCTGTCAAAAGAAACTGATAGTACGGGTCTCAGGGTCGAAATAGTATTTCTCACATTCGTCCATGACTGGTGCGAAATTGTAGAGGACACCTATTCTCACTCCTGCAGTACGCATATAGTTCCATAGTTGAAGACGCTCGTGTATTCCGATTCTCTCTATAGCTTTACATTCGAGAAAGATTTTGTCCTTGCAAAGAAAATCGACAAAGAGTCTGTGTGGCAGTTCTATTCCCCTGAAAGAGGGCTTAAAGTAATACTCCTTCACATACTTTATGCCAGCCTGGTCGAAAGCAATCTTCATTGAGTCCTGATAAACATATTCGGTCAGCTCAGGTCCCTGTTCCTGATGGACAGACTGACAGCAACCGATGACATCAAAGACATACTGCTTCAGTTTTCCCTTCAACTCTGTTTCCAATTCTTTCTTCTCAAACATACGTCCCTAAAAAGAGAATTGTTTTTATTTGTTTTGTTTGTTTTTATTTGTTTTTGTTAGACGCCTTTGGCGTTGATTTCTTATTTTCCAGCAGCTTTCTTCTGCTTCAGGTGACGCTGGAGGGTTTGCATGCACTCGCGGCGGGGAATGATGACGGAAGGACCGTGATAGTTGATTTCCTCGTCGAGGATGCGGGTAATCTCCGGCATGTTCTTGGGAATGGGATTCACTACATGCAGGTGCTCGTCGGCCAGACCGAGTCCACGGCAGATGGCCTCGAACTTGTTAGTGCCGGCAGAGTCCTGACCGCCAGTCATGGCCGTGGTCAGGTTGTCGCTGATGATGACGGTGATGTCGGCATTCTCGTTGATGGCATCGAGCAGGCCCGTCATGCCACTGTGGGTAAAGGTGGAGTCGCCGATAATGGCAACGGCAGGCCACTGTCCGGCATCAGCGGCACCTTTGGCCATGGTAATACTGGCCCCCATGTCTACACAGGAGTGGATGGCCTTGAATGGCGGCAGGAAACCGAGCGTATAACAGCCGATATCGCCAAAGACACGAGCCTGCGGATAGTTCAGCAGCACCTGGTTCAGCGCCGTGTAGACATCACGGTGACCACAGCCCTGACAGAGTGCGGGTGGACGTGGAGCCACGTCTTCACATGGAGCGTAGTTCTCATCGACGGGAATGCCCAAGGCACGCTTCAGACAGTCAGGGCTTAACTCGCCGGTACGGGGTAACTCTCCAGTGAGACGGCCACGGATGACAGCATTGCCAGGCATGACACCACGCACCTGATCCTCTATGAACGGCTGACCCTCCTCGGCCACAAGCACATATTCGCAATCATCGGTCATGCGGCGAATTAGCTGTTTCGGCAGGGGATACTGCGATATCTTCAGTACTGGGAACGGACAGCCTTTGGGGTAGCACTCCATCAAGTAGTTGTAGGCGATGCCGCTGGCAATGATGCCCAACTTATGGTCTTTCGCGTCCGCGTACATATTATATTTACTGTCAACGGCCATATGCTCTAACAGGGGCTGCTGGGCAGTGACGATGTCGTTGCGCTTACGGGCAAAGGCTGGCAGAAGCACCCATGAGGACGCCTTTGCATCGTAGTTCAGCTCATTCTGCGGACGTGGTTCGTCCTTCACTTCCACGACGGCACGACTGTGAGCCATACGGGTGGTGACACGCATCAGAATGGGCAAGTGCAGCTGCTCAGACAGGTCAAAGGCCTCCTGCATCATGTCGTAGGCCTCCTGCTGTGAGCTGGGCTCTAATGTGGGCACCATGGCGAACTTACCATAGAAGCGAGAGTCCTGCTCGTCCTGCGAGGAGTGCATCGACGGGTCGTCGGCCACAAGCACCACGACTCCGCCGTTAGTGCCCGTCATGCCACTGTTGACGAACGGGTCGGCGCAGACATTCAGTCCCACGTGCTTCATGCAGACCATTGCACGCTTGCCCATATAGGACATGCCAAGAGCGGCCTCCATAGCGGTTTTCTCATTGGTCGACCAGCGGCTGTGAACCTTCCGTTCCTTAGCCAGCGGCGACATCTGAATAAACTCTGTAATCTCAGTAGAGGGCGTGCCAGGATAGGCATACACACCGCTCAGGCCTGCGTCCAACGCACCCTGCGCAATGGCTTCGTCGCCCAGTAAAAGTCTTTTCATAACTATTCAGTTGGTTTAAAAGTTTTCTGCAAAAGTAGGGATATTTTTTCTCTCCCGCAAATTATTTGGCATTTTTTTACGTTTCCCGCCATTTTAACGTTTCGAACGCTGTATCATCGTGCGTACCTTGCTATTATATCGTTCGGCAGCCAGCAGCTGTTCGATGGTCAGGTGCATGCGCCACTGCCAGCGGTTGTACGGGTCGATGGGTACGTTGATGCGTTCGGCACGGGGATTCTTGGCACGCAGCTCTGTGTCCATGGCCAGCCAGTCTTGCAGCGAGAGCAGGCAGAGCATGGACGGGCAATAGAGGTGGCGGGCAATGATTTCCTCGGCAATGTGAGCAGGCAGGTGCTCAGGGGCGCGACCCTCTTTCTGCAGCATAGTGGCGTAATATCGCTGGGTACGCTCCGGACTCTCCTCCCACCACTGCCTTAATGGCGGCATGTCATGGGTAGAGATGGTGGCCACCGAACGATAGGGATTGCCGTCTAAATGGGTAAACTCATACCCACTCTGTTTCGGCAAGGTCTGAATCTCGAGGGTCAGCATCCGCAGGGCATCGAGCACAGGAGCCACACAGTCGGGCACCATGCCCAAGTCTTCGGCACAGACCAGCATCCGGGTGTCGGCAAGGGTGTCGCTAAGTCGGCGCATGGCCTTGTCGCCCCAGAACATGGAGTGACGTTGGAAGAAGTAGTTGTTGTACAGCCGCATATAGGCTTCCTTCTCGTCACTGCCTAAGGCTTCGAACGCCATATCCCGCCAGGCGCCTATGCGAGGGTGATACATCTCCGCCTGTCGCGGGTCTTCGACGAAGAGAACATTGCTCAGCAGCCGGTACATGCCCTCACGAATCCAAAGGCTGTTCTCGTCGCCACGTCCCTCGAAGTGCTGTTGAATCTTGCGCTGTGTGTCGTATTCCGGTTTGACGTCGTAGAGGCCGTATGCCTTATGCACCAGGAAGGTGTCGCGAACAAACTGTGCATGAATGCCAAACAGCCGCTCTATAATCCGGTCGTTGACGAACGGTCGGGTGTAGAGTTCTCTTCTGAACGGTAGTCCGAAGTACTCTATCTCACCGGCAGTCATTGGCAGGGCAGGTGAGAAATGGCCAAGCTGGGCATAGACCGCATGACGCGGAATCTCCCAGATGCGGAAATAACCGAGAACATGGTCTATGCGGACGGCATCGAAATACTGCTGCATCCAGCGATAACGCTGACGAAGCCAATCTTTCAGTTTCTCATTTTCCCCATTTCTCAATTTCTCATTTTCTCCATCTCTCCATTTCCCATTCTCTCCATTTCTCAATTTCTCATTCTCCCCATCTCTCCACCGATAGGTCGGGAATTCCCAGTTCTGCCCCAATGGCGAGAAGGCATCGGGCGGTGTTCCCGTCTGACTGTCCAGATTAAACAACTCTGGGTGAACCTCTGTCTCCACGCTGTGACGGTTGACACCGATGGGCACGTCGCCCTTCAGTATCACACCTTGCGAACGGGCATAGTCGGCAGCGGCCTTCAGCTGAACATGCAGGTTGTATTGGATAAAATAGGTTTCTGCCTCATCCGCACCTCCGTTCTTCAGAACCCATGCTGCGTATGGTTTCAGCCATGTCTTGTTATCAGCCAGCCACGACTGGAACTCTTTGGAGTCAAGCAACTGCTGCCCACGTTCGGCAAACAGCTCCTTTACATAATCCATTTTTACGCGATGCACAGCCTCATAGTCGCTGTATGTCAGTGCATTCAACTCTCGTTGCTGGCGGCGATAGGCCGTCATGCGTTTCTTGTCGGAGAGTTCGCCCAACTGCTCAAGGTCGAGATAGTGCGGATGGAGTGCGAAACAACTGACGATGTTGTAAGGATAGGAGTCGTGCCAATGCCCGTCGGTAGTTGTATCGTTGACAGGCAGCAGCTGTATGACCTTCATGCCCGTCTGCACAGCCCAGTCGACCATACGCCGTAAGTCACCGAAGTCGCCTACGCCGAACGAGTGCTCACTACGCAGCGAGAACACCGGGATGACGACACCCGCCACACGCCATGTCTTCTCACGCAGTCGCAGAATGTCGCTGTATAGCACCACCACCTGACCGTCGGTCGGTGCCTCACTGATCACGCGGTTGTCGCCCTCTTCCCAGCTCACCAGCTCATGGGTCTTCTTGTCAACGACCACATATTTATATTCTACGGGCATCTGCATGGCATCGACGTTCACGGAGAGCATCCACTCATAATGGCCGATGTACTCCATAGGCAGGTAGCGGGCCGTACTCCAGCTGCCAAATGCCGGATGATTGCCTAACAGGGCCACAGACTGCCCGGCCTTCAGCTGAGGAGCCGACACTCGGAACAAGAGGGTCTTTCGGTAGAGTGGCACCCGCCGCGCTTCTACCTGTTCGTCACGCCGGAAGTGCTGGGTGGTGATGTAGGCGTTGCTGTAAAGATGGCTGCACAGCGGCATATCGCGCCACTGGTCGGGAAACACGTAGTTCTTCGACGTGTCGAAATAATATGTACGGGGCACCATCGACCACTCTCGTCGAAGCACCCGGCCTTCCTCGTTCTCCACCTGATACGAGTAAGTGATGGAGGTAATAGGGTGCTGACGGCTCTCAATGGCCGCCGTCTCAACTGACCATAACTGTCCGTCCTCGGTTTTCATCAACAGGTTCGTCGTACGATCAGTGCCGTCCTTACTGTGATAGCACAAGGCAACGTGCATGCTTTCACCCCATTGAGTGGCATATTCTATGATGAATTTTAGCTTCATAATCAGAATTTTCTGCAAAGTTACGAAATAATTCACAAATATTTCCTACCTTTGCACCGAAAATTCAAAAAAACAAGCAAAATGAAAATCACGAAAGCAAAATACTTCCTCATTCCAGTGGCTGTCTGCATGCTGGCCATCATAGGTATTGCCTACTATTATTTCCTGTCAGACTTCTCGCAACACGAGCAGACAATGTATGTCTACATCGACGACGATGACGATATCGACTCTGTGCTCGTCAAGCTGGAACCCATTGCCAAGACTCATGCCATGACTGGCTTCAGCACGCTGGCTCGCCACACCCGCTATGCCGAGAAAGTATGGACAGGACGCTTCGCCATCGAGCCAGGAGAAAGCACGCTGAACGTTCTGCGCACGCTGAAGAACGGACAGCAGACGGCCATCATGCTCACCATTCCGGAGTCACGGACAATGGAAAAACTCGCTGGAACTCTGGCACACAAACTGATGCTCGACAGTGCCGAGACGGCAGCCATGCTGACCGATAACACCTTCTGTATGCGTTATGGCTATGATACGGCAACAGTAGCTGCACTCTTCGTGCCCAACACATACGAGGTCTACTGGAACGTCACGCTGGAGCACTTCATGGAACGTATGCAACGTGAGCACGACGCATTCTGGAAAGGTACGCGCACGCAGAAGGCCGCAGCCATCAACTTGACACCCACGGAGGTTTGTACCCTCGCCAGCATCATCGACGAAGAGACAGCCAACAACGACGAAAAGCCCATGATAGCTGGCATGTACCTGAACCGTCTGCGTGAACACATACCCCTGCAGGCCGACCCAACGGTGAAGTTTGCCATGAAAAACTTCGGACTGAAGCGCATATACCATGACATGCTCTTCTTCGACAGCCCCTATAACACCTACCGCAATGAGGGCCTTCCCCCTGGCCCCATCAAGATTGCCTCGGTGAAAGGCATCGATGCCGTTCTCAACCACGTGAGCCACGACTATCTGTACATGTGTGCTAAAGAGGATTTTTCAGGTACGCACAATTTCGCCGTTACCTATCAGGAGCATCTGAATAACGCGGCCCGATATGCAAAAGCACTGAACGAGCGGGGCATAAAATAGCCCCTTCACTTAAAAAACGTTAAGGACAGAGTTTTTTTCAAAGATTCTCTTTCTACTTCTGATTTTATTTCGTACCTTTGCACCCGCAAACAGGAAAACAACGGTTCTCCTGGGTGTAAAGAAAGGAAAAAATGACACAATGGTGCCTTAGCTCAGTTGGTAGAGCATCGGACTGAAAATCCGTGTGTCCCCGGTTCGATTCCTGGAGGTACCACTCCTCCTTTCATTATGAACCCCGCGAATGTCTTCGGACTGAGCGGGGTTTTTTATTGGTCTTTACCTTAATTATTTACCCATTTACTTGGTTATTTGGATTTTTGTTCGTACCTTTGCACCCGAATTTAGACACCTCTTAAGCTCATGCTACAGATAAAGGTGGAAATCTAAGGCATTCGTGCCGAAAAGACAGGTTATGATACTGGTCAATGGGAAAGGTTCTTGGGACTTATTCCGGATGTTGAGAGTGGCGCTGCCACTTTGTATGCGTAACTGATTGGAAACAATGCTGTATTTGCCCGAGACTTAAAGTCGGAAGGCGAAGAAGGGAGATTATGGACTTATATGATAGATAGTTTAATCCGCAAGGCTAACAAACTCAGCTGGTTCGTGATGAGATGTCAGAACGCTGAGAAAATGGAGAAGTTCATCGACATATATAATGCCAATGAGTCAGTGGCTCCTGACGATAAGGTTGAGGATTTGTTTATTCCATCCCTTGCCATAAAGAAGCGTGTCTTAACCCGGTCGGCCAACGACGACCCAGCTTTTGCAGACACTCGCCGGGAAGGAGACGAAGACGTGAAGAGCAACGAGCTGCACAGTACCCTGCGCCGGTTTGTGTTCCTATACACGCGACCCTCGGCCTTTGACAAGCTCGAGAATCATTTGGCCACCCAGTATTGGAACGTCGGACGCACCCATCTCAGTCATTATGTCGACGGAAGTAGACATGCCATTACCGTCATGCCCAATAAGATGAATATCTTTATCAGTGCCTGCCTGGAGTATCATGAGAAATTCGAGATGCACATCAAGGACACTGAAATCAAAAATGGTGTTCAGGTGACTGTGCGTAAAGGAGCTTTTAAGGACTTCAAAGCCGAAGTCTATAACGTCCATTATAAGTCCGAAGGCGTCCGTTTCAGCATTGCCATCAAGTTCTTTGCCAATGACAGATATATTCACATTCACGACCGACGTCCGGAAGACGTGGTCTTGACAGATGAGGATTCTCCTGTCTTCAGTTCCGACTTTATCAACCGAATACAGTCCGATATACTCTCCATCTTGAGTCGAAGAGTGCAAAAGAAGGATTCCGCTGAAGCACTGGATGCCGAGAAACGCCAGCTTAGTAAGCTCTATCATCTGCGCCATGCCATTATCGACGACAGACTACACAGTGTACAGCTTGATGCACTGATGTCCATCTGTGCCTCGCTGAACAGGAACTATTTGGAGAAGTCGAGATACAACCGCATCATCAAACAGCGCATCAAGGAAGTCCGAGGTTGGGAGTCAGGCCCTCTACATCAGACAGCCCTCGCCTATCTACTGACTGCTCTGTATATCAGCACCAAGGACGCCCGATACCGGACGGAATTGAAACGCATTGTCAGGAATGAATTACCAAAACATAAGGCACTTGGACAATTCCTATCCCTTATCAGGAGATAATTAATTCATTTATTCTATAATTATTTATGAAAAGCATTTTAGTTACTGGCTCTGCCGGTTTCATTGGCGCTAACCTTGTCAAGCGCCTTTTCAAGGACTTGAATGGGGCGACCATCGTGGGCATCGACAACATGAATGCCTACTATGATGTCTCCCTCAAGGAATACCGTCTCAAGGAATTGGAGCAGCTGTCAGTGTGCCCGACGGTTTCCCCGTCGGGAAATAAGTGGTCCTTCATTCGTGGTAGCATCGCCGACCGCAATCTGGTCAACCGCCTCTTCGCTGAATACAAGTTCGACATCGTCGTCAATCTGGCCGCACAAGCGGGCGTCCGCTATTCTATCGAGAATCCCGACGCTTACATCGAAAGCAATATTATCGGTTTCTACAACATCCTCGAAGCCTGCCGGCATGCCAAGGAATTGGCCGCCAACGAACAGTACGAAGGTGTGAAACACTTGGTATACGCCTCATCAAGTAGCGTCTACGGAGGGAACAAGAAGGTGCCGTTCAGCGTAGACGACCGCGTGGACAACCCCGTTTCGCTCTATGCCGCCACCAAGAAAAGCAACGAACTGTTTGCACACTGCTACAGCAAACTGTATGACATCCCGACCACGGGCCTACGCTTCTTCACAGTGTATGGTCCCGCCGGACGGCCCGACATGGCCTACTTTGGGTTCACCAACAAGCTCCTGAAGGGCCAGACCATACAGATATACAACTACGGCAACTGCCGCCGCGACTTCACCTACGTGGACGACATTGTAGAAGGCATCGTCCGCGTAATGAACAAAGCCCCCGAGCGGAAAACCGGTGACGACGGACTGCCCATCCCGCCCTACGCCGTCTATAACATAGGCGGCGGCCAGCCCGAGAACCTGCTGGACTTCGTGAACATCCTCCAGGAGGAATTAGTGCGTTCTGGGGTTTTGCCCCATAATTTCGACTTCGAGGCACACAAGCAGCTCGTTCCCATGCAACCCGGCGATGTGCCCGTTACCTACGCAGATGCCACGGCCCTTGAGTGTGACTTCGGGTTCACCCCGAAGATAACTCTTCGCGAAGGCCTCCGCAAATTTGCGGAGTGGTACAAAAGTTATTATCAAGAATAAGTATCGCCAACCGAGACAAAGATGTAGACAGGGGGAATCGGTCAAGAAGACACATAATTGTTTGAAATTAGTTTACTTATAACAGGGGACAGTATCTGTTATATTTATAATTTTAAATAAACAATTATATATAAGAAATTAATTATCGCAGGTATTACCCTGCTTTTTGCTGCTTGCAGCAAAAACGACATTGATGTCAACAACAATGATGTATTAGTACCTGTACGGGTACATGTCGATGGGTTCAGTGTTACGCAGGAAGATTTCTCTGGGACGCGAACTCGAGCGATTCAGGATATAGCTGATGTCAGTACACCATGGCGGTTGTGGCCTACACCACCAAGGACGGCAGTCCTTTTGTGCTGACTAGCCCCACTGAGGCGGCTTTTACAGGAGACCATGTCTACGAGACATTTACCTACACGCAGGCGGTGAACATCAGTAACACTGTTGCTGTGGATATCAGTGCAACGCTCAGTCGCATCGTGTCGATGCTGACGGTAAAATCCTCAGATGGGAAGACGGCCAATGTCAGTAATGTTCGGATGACGTTCTTTGCTGGTGGAAAGAATTTCATTCCCACTACTGGATTGGCTATCAACAACACAGGTTTCGCCAACACCGTAGGTAACAGCGCCTCAGTAGGAGCTACATCCACTTCCAGCACATGCTTGTTTCTGGCTACAGATGAACAAGACATTGACGTGACGATTGAAACACTCGATGCAGACGGTGCTGTCTTGTTCAGCAAGACAGTTGAGAATGTCCCTTTCAAGCGTAACAGAAAGACAATCCTCATTGGAGCGATGTACACCAATGAGGCTCTCTCCGGCACGTTTCAGGTTGAAACTGCTTGGCTCACAGACCAGAATGGATCCTTCTAGGCTCTAAAGGCTGCGATTGAGCGAACGCAATAACAAGCGAAGGAGCAGCGAGAGCAAAGTGAAGTTCGCTTCGACTTTGCCGAGTCGCGTCTGAGTTCGAGGCGCTCGACCTTTGGTCGCTTTGCTCTGCAAAGAACTCAAACTTGTTTGATTATTGCTGAGCGTGAGCAGGCTCGATTGCAGATCAACTCTAAACATTAAACTTTAAATAAAAGGTCTGTCCCCTGTTTCTAAACTTTTCACTCTTCAAAGGTGACAGTTAAAGATATATTCGACCTGCGTAAGCAAGGTAAGATAGAAGAAGCCTACGAGGCCATCCGTGCCAGATACGCCACATACCGGGGCAAGTACACCACCCTCTGTATGTTCTGGACTGCCCGTGACATCTTCAATCTCCGCATCCAGCAAGGCCGCACGGAAGAGGCCGCCAAAATCTACAAGGCCCTACAACGCGTCCTACCCAACATCAACGACAGTAACGGCCGTGCCAAAGCCTTCATGGACTACGCCCACCGCCGCCTTTCCTCTCCCGCGTCCGCTGGTTCTCCCTCTTCGTTCGGTTCTCTCCACTTTAGTGGTGAGTATCCTCCCGCGCCCACTGGTTTCCCCGGTGTTCCCGCCTCTACCGGTTCCCCCGGTTCCGTGCCCGCAGGTTCTCCCAGTGTTCCCGCGTCAACAGGTTCCCCCAGTGTTCCCGCTGCCTTAAGTGTGCTCAGCGATTCCGTCGCTGAGAAATAACTCTCAGGACAGCAGGCAGTCCTCGACTGCATCCGCACCAATCCCGGCCTCCGGGTGCCAAAGCTCTCTGAACTCACAAATATTCCCTTAAGTAATGTTCAAAAAATAAGTAATGTTCAAAAAAAAAGTTGGTAATTTCATGAGTTCAAGATTCGATAGTTCCACTTTGGCAGTTTCGTGTCAAAAACAATTCTTCTGGCGACCTCGTCCTTGTACGTCTCGCCAACCTTTCTTTTGGTTTCGTATTCTCTGTCATTGATATCTACATGAACGGTCAATCCTTTAGAAGTCGTTGTGCTTTCCGCCCTTTTCTTGGCATCCCGGGCGGACAAGAGCGGCGCTCCGCTCCAGCTCCTGCTGATTGCTGCGAAAAGTCTGTGCTCTATGGCTTTGCTCAGGCCTCTGCCTTGAAAGATTATGCCCAGGTGTCGAAGTTGGAAGATGAATTTGGGAAGGATGTAAACTGCTACAAGTTCATCCCCTATATCCAGTTGCACGAATTCGAGGCCTTGGTACTCTGTGACATTGATGGACTGAAAGACAGTTATCCTAATGCCTCAGAGAAATTGGGTAGGCTGAAGGAAGAAATCACATCCAAGTATGGTGATAATATGGAACTGGTTAACAACAGTGCCGAGACGGCTCCAAGCAAACTAATCATTAAAGCACTGAAAGACGAGTATCATTACGACAAACCCAAGTCGGGAACCGAGATAACCGACAAGGTAGGAATAGATACCCTCAGATCCAATTGCCAGCACTTCAACGATTGGCTCACCCGAATAGAAACCACCTGCAAGTAAGCCAGCCATTGAGTCAACGAATGAGGAAAAGAAAGAGTGTCAATCCTGATGATGCCAAGGTTCTGGCATGGTTCAAGGCGCATGAAGAACCAAAGGTTGAAGCAAAGTAGTATTAATAACCCCAGCCTTAGCGGCTCGCCGCTTGGGCGCGAGGTGAGGTTGGCGGCTTAGCCGCACGAGGCCGTAGGCCGAGTGTCAAACTGTTTTACTGAGCAGGCTCGCTTGCATAGCAAGGGGCAAGCAAGGGAGGCGGAAGGGACATGGAAGGGGAAAGCAAGGAACGACGGAATGTAAGGATTTACGAAAGCGGCGGTAGCCGCTGAGGGCGTAGCCCGAAGTGTTAAATAAAGAGTGCGGAAGCGCACATTTTTCCCACTTCTGTAGCATAGGCGTAGCATAGGCCGAGCATAGGCGTAGGATAGGCGGAGAGAACCGACGCCAAACCGAACGCAAACTAGCTCGTTTGATTTGCTGAGGTGCGAAGGAGGAAGACGACAGTCAAATGTTAAATAGACCCCACCCGCACGCCCTAATCGAGAAGAGGCTTGCAGCCACATTTCGATTACCAAAAATAGGTGTCAGCCCGATGCTCGCATCCGGCTGGATTGTTAAAGCGGCGAGCCGCACGAGCGCAAATCGGTAAAGGTGTTAAATTGGCGATAGAATAGCCCCAGAATGGCATAAAAGCGCTATTTTTACAGCAATATTTTTAATGATAATTAATTGAATTATAATGTCAGACGAGATTCAGAACAAAAACGACGAAATTTTGCATGATGCGGACGCTTCTGTGAAAGTCGTTGATGACATAGAGCAGGAAGATCATTCCGAGGAGGAGGTGATAACGACCCCCTTCTCTCCGAGTGATATTAAGATTTCCAATCCCCCCATGAATATGGGCGATTTGATAGATATGCTATCATACGGTTGGATTAATCTTCAGACCAAGTATCAGCGTGAGATGAACCTGTGGTCTCCCGCCCAGCAGTCGCGTCTGATAGAGTCCGCTCTCTTAGGCCTTCGCCTCCCTGCCTTCTATTTTGAGGTGGTAGATAAGCATAACTGGAATATCATCGATGGTTTACAGCGCTGCTGTTCCATCAAGAACTTTTGTGTTGACGGCAGCTTGTCGTTGGAAGGTCTTGAATTTTTGGAGAACTTCAAAGGCAAGACCTATGAAGATTTGCGTTTCGACACCAAACGCGACATCCGGATGCTTCCCATCACGGTCAATCTCTTGGAGAAAGGCGTTCCCGACCAAGTGAAGTACATTCTTTTTAAGCGTTTGAATACTGGAGGTATAGAGCTTACCGCTCAAGAAATCAGGAATGCTGTTTTCAACGGCCCCGTAATAGACATGGTGCAGGAGATGGCCAAAGAACCTGCCTTCACCCTTGCTACCGACTATCGTGTGCCTACCAGCCGTCATGTCGATATGGACTTTGTATCCCGTTTCGTAGCCTTTTATTGGTTAGGCTATGAGAATTATGAGCCCGACCTTGACAGCTATATCAACAAAAGCATGATGGACATCCGCGACCACGGCACCCCTGCTCGTATAGCGCAGATGCGCGAAGATTTTCGTCGTGCCATGCAGTTAGCCTACGACATCTTTGACAATCGCGCTTTCCGCAAGCAGCAAACCCGCGACGAGTACAGACGCCCTCTGAATAAAGCCTATTTCGAGGTTATTGCCACTCGTCTCGCACTACTCGACGAAGAGAAGTGTAGCAAGCTTCTCGACCATAAAGAACTGTTTATTGACAATCTTCACACTGCGATGCGCGAGTCCTTTACTTATCGTAACTCCTTCTCCGGAGGAACCGGCAATCGCGATGCAGTGCGTTGGCGTTTCACATCGTTTAACCAAATCCTTGACATGACGTGCAAGGGTCAAACAATCAAAGTGACAGATGATTACAAGATTGAAAATATCGAACTTTAAGTCCCATCGAGCCACAGAGCTTTTCGTTCGCAATCTGACATTGCTGACCGGCATTAACGGTTGTGGCAAGACTAGTGTCCTGCAAGCTCTGCTCCTGTTGCGTCAGTCGTTCAAGAAGAACCGTCTGATGCAAGGCCTGGATTTGAACAATCCCCTTGTAAGTATAGGTATAGGTAACGAAGCCTTATCACAGTTTGCAGAGAGTGGCGAGATAGGTTTTGAGATAGATGAAGACGGTCAGACACTGGATTTTCACTATGAAGCTTCCGACTCCCTGAAAGCCTCTTTCCTGCCCGTCTCCCGCTATTCATCTAACATACAAGAGGATTATTTGAAAGGTCTGTCGCTTTTCAATAACAATTTCCAATATATCAGTTCCCTTCGCTGGGGTGGCAGAAGCAATTTCCCCAAGGATACTTATACAGTGGAGAGTGAGTCGCAGATGTCAAACGAGAAAGGGCAATGTGAGCTGATAGGCCACTTCCTACATCACTACTCTTCCAAACCGACCTACAACTATCGTAGTGGTAACGAAGCACAGCCCCTTTCACTGCTGGATCAGGTGATTTATTGGGAACAGCTCATTAGCCCTGGGGTAAATCTCCGTGTAGAGCAAAGTTCCGACAACACATCGTATAATGTCATTTACGATTTCATGTCCCAAGGTGATGCCAAACCGGTGAAGAATTTGCGTGCTGAAAATATAGGTTTTGGCATATCCTATACGCTACCTGTCATCGCTGCTCTGGTCTATGCTGAGCGTGGAAGTCTGCTTATGATAGAGAATCCTGAAGCCCACCTTCATCCAGACGGTCAAGTGGAACTGGCCCGTCTGATATCCTTGGCTGCTCAACGAGGCGTACAACTTATCATTGAGACCCATAGCGATCATATCATCAATGGTGTGCTTAAGTGCTGTCTCGATGCAGAGCGAGGAGGTCGTGGAATCGACAAAGACAACGTGTCCATCTACTATTTTGGTGGTAAGGATCGCAACAATGTATCCCTTTACGACAAGATTACCGTTGAAGAAGGCGGTCAGTTGGACTATCAGCCTAAAGGTTTCTTTGACCAGTTGGAAACATACCAGGACTATCTAAACAGCTATTATCAGTATGATTAATATCTTCATACATAATGCTTCTGACGCCAGAATGAAGGAAGTTGCTCGTTCACTGCGTCAGTCAAAACAGAAAGCCATCACGTTGTGGATAGAACGTGCATATGTGGCTGATCCACCATACAACAACTGGAAGGATAAGCATGTGATAGACGATCGTGTAGGCGCACTCACTAACTTGTATTTCGAGTGGAATGTTGACAATCATGCTGTACAGATGTTACCCAACGAGATGCGTAGCATGTGGTGGCGCATGAAACACCAGCAGCTGGACTTCTGTATTCTCACAAGCCAATCCCTGCCCAAGAGCCGGAAGGTGATGTTTGAGGATTCCCAAACAGATGAAGCTTATCCTCAAGGATTTGAAGTCATCAGATGTTTTAACGATTACGACAGCCTGATGAACTACTGCAAGGAGGTGGGAGCGGTGAGGTTCTCTCTCCACGACACTTGCTTTTTCAAACATGAGCATGATATTGTGCCGTATAAAGGTGCTGAGGTTTATCGAGAAATAGCAACAGGCCGTCTTTGGTATCGTGACACCTTTCATAAAGACCATTATGAGATATTCGACTTTCGTGGACGCAATCATGTGGCCGAGGCAGACTTGAATGGGATTGTAGATACTAACAAGGCGGATCCGACCAAGAACCCTATAGTGAGGTAATCACATAGTGTATATAAAAAGAATATAATTATGGCAAAGCAGACAATAATGAAAGTGTGGGATGTGCAGCTGGGACTGGCCATCCACATTAAAGCACCAAATGGAAAGTATCTTGTTATAGATATGGGCACAGGAAATTGGGAAAGTGGCAATACTTCACCTTTATCTCGGTTGCGCTATAAGGATATTCACTATATGATTATCACTCATCCACATCTGGATCATATTGATGACATACTACAGTTTTCCTAGTTCGATAATAAGAAACATTCTTGTTATGATAGACAATTAGGATTCCTAGAAAGCTCATTGGTTAGCTAGGATTAATAGAATTGAAATTTGAATCATGTTAGACAAACAAAGTAAGATATACGTGGCAGGGCACAATGGACTTGTGGGGTCTGCTATTTGGAATAACCTGCAGCAAAGGGGATATACGAACCTTGTGGGCAGGAGTCATAAGGAACTGGACTTGACGGATCAGGTTGCAGTTAGGAAGTTCTTCGATGAAGAACGTCCCGATGCAGTGGTGCTGGCGGCTGCCTTTGTGGGCGGCATTATGGCTAACTCGCTCTATCGTGCTGACTTCATCATGATGAACATGAAGATCCAGTGCAACGTGATCAGCGAGGCATACGCTCATGGCGTGAAGAAGCTGCTGTTCTTGGGTAGTACTTGTATTTACCCTAAGAATGCGCCGCAGCCCATGAAGGAGGACTGCCTGCTTACAAGCCCGCTGGAGTACACCAACGAAGAGTACGCCATTGCGAAGATTGCGGGTCTGAAGATGTGCGAGAGCTACAACCTGCAGTATGGCACGAACTACATTGCTGTGATGCCTACGAATCTGTATGGTCCCAATGATAACTTCCACTTGGAAAATAGCCATGTGATGCCGGCCATGATGCGTAAGGTGTATTTGGCCAAGCTGATTCATGATGGCGCTTGGGATAAGATAGCCATTGATCTCAATAAGAGGCCGGTTGAAGGAGTTAATGGGTCGTCATCACATGACGACATACTGAACATATTAGCCAAGTATGGCATTTATGATAATAAGGTGGTGCTTTGGGGTACTGGTACGCCTCTCCGCGAGTTCCTTTGGAGCGAGGATATGGCCGATGCTTCGGTACATGTGCTGCTGAATGTGGATTTCAAGGATGTCATTGGCATAGAGAAATACTCATCAGTACACTTTGGCGCAACAACTGACGGTGCTGTGGATAGAAACCATAGTGCCGGACGTGGCGGTGCAATTCCTTCATTGGGCGAAATCCGTAACTGCCACATCAATGTGGGTACGGGTAAAGAGTTGACCATCCGTGAGCTCTCTGAGCTCGTTGTCAAGGCCGTAGGCTTTGAGGGAACAGTGGAGTTTGATGCCACCAAGCCTGATGGCACCATGCGCAAGCTCATCGATGTCACCAAGCTCCACTCCCTTGGATGGACCCACAAAGTCGAAATCGAACAAGGCGTCCAGAAACTCTTCGACTGGTACAAAGCCTCATTACAATAACCCCATGCGTGCAGAACGCTAGTTTTGGATTGCGAAAAAACGCGTAAAGACGAAAGGATGCGAAAATGATTATATATAAAGAGGAGTCAGCAAAGATTGTGGGAGCGATTTTCGAGGTGCATAAGCGCCTTGGTGTTGGACTTCTCGAAAAGGTATATCAAGAGGCTTTGGCCATTGAACTAAAATACCGAAACATTCCTTTCGAACGCGAAAAACGGTTTGACGTATATTACAGAGACAAGAAGTTGGATGCCCAGTACATAGCAGACTTTGTATGCTATGATAAGATAATAGTGGAACTGAAGGCTGTGAGCGAGCTTACAGACGTTCACAAGGCTCAGGTCCGCAATTATCTAACAATCACAGGCTATAAGCTGGGATTGCTGGTCAATTTCAACGAATTGTATATGGAACCCGTTAGGGTATTGAATAGTAATGTGAGGGAATAAATAATTGTTTAGATTGCGAAAATCTGCGAAAGAACAAAAAAGAGCCAAAATGAATAGGTAGCTTTTACAGATGATGAGTTGTTATTATTTGGATGTATTTTAAGAGCTCGCTCTTAGAAGTACATCAAAACAATACCAACCTTTGTTCAAACAAAGCAATCATAACTATGATTGTCATCTGTAAAAAGAGTTTTCGAAGATTTCGTGTTTTATGCATGGTTTCGCAATTTAAAATAGATGTTTTAGCAATTAATAATAAGATAAGAATATGAAGAAAGCTTTGATTACGGGTGTGACTGGACAAGACGGTTCATACCTCTCTGAATTCCTCTTGGAAAAAGGATATGAAGTACATGGTATTATAAGACGCTCCAGCGTCGATTTCCGTGAGCGTATCGCTCACTTGGAGGGTACGCCCCATTTCCATCTGCACTATGCAGATCTAGGAGATTCTATGAGTGTCCTAGGAGTAATAGGTAAGGTTAGACCTGATGAAATATATAATCTCGCGGCGCAGAGCCATGTGCAGGTGAGTTTCGACTCACCGGAGTTCACGGCCGATGTCGATGCCGTGGGCGTGCTGCGCATCTTGGAGGCAGTTCGCCAGTTGGGCATGACAGAGAAATGTCGTATCTATCAGGCCAGCACCAGCGAGTTGTATGGCAAGGTGGAGGAGGTTCCTCAGAACGAGAACACCCCCTTCCATCCCTATTCGCCGTATGCCGTGGCCAAGCTCTACGGCTACTGGATTGTCAAGGAGTACCGCGAGGCCTACGGCATGTTCTGCTGCAGCGGCATCCTGTTCAACCACGAGAGCGAGCGCCGTGGCGAGACCTTCGTCACCCGCAAGATCACCCTTGCCGCCGCCCGCATCAGCCAGGGCCTGCAGCAGTGCCTCTACCTGGGCAATCTGGACTCCCTGCGCGACTGGGGCTATGCCCGCGACTACGTAGAATGTATGTGGTTGATCCTGCAGCAGGAGAAGCCTGAGGACTTCGTGATTGCAACGGGTGTGCAGCACAGTGTGCGTGAGTTCACCCAGCTCGCCTTCCGCCATGCGGGAATAGAGCTGGAATTTAAAGGCGAGGGAATTAATGAGGTTGGTATTGTAAAGAGTATTGGGGAAAACCTGAAACCTGAAACCTCAAACCTGAAACCAGGAGACATCGTGGTACGAGTCTCCGAGGACTTTTACCGTCCTACCGATGTGGTCAACCTCTGGGGTGACCCCACCAAGGCCAAGGCCAAACTCAAATGGAATCCCGCCAAGACCAGCTTCGAAGAGCTTGTTAAACTTATGGTAGAGAGTGATATGGCCAAAGTTGCATCTGAAGATGCAGCCATGAAAGTCCGTACAAACCTTGCAGAATATCTTGAAAAAGGTATTGTCAAATAGTTTAGCAGCTTAATAACTTAGGAGGCTTAATAGCATCGTATATTTGGTAACAGTTGGCGTGCAACGTCAGAGAACAGATGTAATTATTATTAAATAGCAGTCTTCAAAATAATAAAAATGTTAATTTGCCGTTGTTATGGGTATAATTGGCTTGAAATTTGTAATTAAGATAGTGTAAATAACTTATAATAAGCATTTTGATATGGCTTACCATTTCAATAAAGTAGAGCATTGCGTCTATAAGAACACCTTCCTGAAAGATGTTCGCATGGCAGTTGCATACCCTGCTGTAAGTCCTTCATCTTTAAAACCGGAAGTTCTTAAAGAGTTCTTTGAGCAGTTCACTGGGGCTAATATCCAAGTTGAAGATTTCCTGAAGAATGGGTCAATAAACATCTTTTCTAGTGACCATTTCATTGACTTGAAATTCAGTCTCACTTATGCTGAGGTCAAGATCTGTGCTCAAAAGTATACCTCTTTTGAATTGGCCAAGCCATATTGGCAGATGCTTTATGATTTCCTTGCAGCATTGCGCATTGAGTCAGTATCCAAATTGATTCTTCGCAAATACAATGCCTTGTATTTCAAGGCTGAGAGTCAGAATTACGATGTGAAAAGTGTGATGGATGAAGTGTTCTGTGAAGAATTGATGGCATTGATGGCTGATATTGATAAAGATAGTTCTCTGAATAGTATTGAGAAGACTCAGACGTTTGAGGATTCAGAAACGGACACACTGTTTAATGCAGTCTTTGGTATTAAGAAGTCCGACACATCAGAGAAGAATGATCATCTGACGCTTGTAACCACAGTAGAGTCAAATCAAGGTACAGTATCAGTTGGTGAAATACCGACCCGTGCAGAGTTGTATAATAAGATTTTGTTTGACGCTTTCCATTGGTGTGTCAAAGACAGTATCATTCAAAATATGAAGTAAAACGATGAAGAAGCCTACATATACAGTATCCCAATACATTCAACGTAACCTGAATCAGTTTACAAGGACTCTTCGGACTGGAGTGGTTGTTGCCTTCATGTTTACAGCTGTCGCTGCTCAGTCTGCTCCCGTGGATTGTTATCAGTCACAATTCCAGCCGGAACATCAAACAGTCATGACCCTGCCGGCTTTGGCTGCATCAGGTCATTTTGAGGCAATAGACAGATTGTCTGCATTAAACGCTAATTGGGATGGGGAAGAAGCAGTAGCACCCAATGCTATGGCGTTGAAAAACAGCAGAAAGCTTCTGTCACTCCTTAAAGCAGAGCAGTTGCAGGCATTGTCGCCCGCAGACATTTATGCATCGACGTATGGCTCTATAGTGATGGATTTTGAAACCCGCCGTGGCTTGGTTTCTGTTGAAATGGGTGATACGACAATGGGATTTTATACTGATTTCCATGATGAACCCAACTATGCCATCGAAGGTATAAGAACAGACTTTGACACCGTTCCGGAAAAACTGCAACAATACCTTTCATAGCTAGATGGCGCATATTCTGATTCCAAAGGAAATAGCGGCAGACGAACCCTGTATAAGGTGTATAAAGCCGGACAAGATGAAAAAGACCCGTATCATTCCCGATGCAATGTTTCCTCGTGAGGGCGGTTGCGATGCATCTTTGTTACGTCTAAACTATACCACATTAGAGTTTTGCATAGCACATGGTAAGACGTTAGATGCAAATGGCCGATTGGGAGGGCTTGTCAAGTTCACACAATCTTTAGTGGATACGGTCAATCAGTGGGCTACTACGGATGATGCCATAGTGGAAGATGCAGAAACGAAGGAGAAATTACCTTGTGGAGTGTGTGCCCATATCGAATATTCTCCGATGGACAATGATGAGTATGTAGATAAGAATAAAGACTACTATACGGATTCCCCAATCACACACCCCATGCATGCAGACTTAATGTTTCATGAACCTTTAGAACGTGGTCTTGTGCGTATAAGGATGCGTAAGTATGCGAATCAACTCATCAAGCTTGCCCACAAGGCCATTATGATAGAACAATCTCTGGGAGGTTGGGCGGTTTAAACATAATATCCGTGCAATTCGTGTAATCCGTGGTAAAAGAAAAAGAGAACTGACGACGAATCGAGAGCAGTGTGATGCTTGCATCAGCAATGCCGAAGTGAGAAGGAGGAAGACAATAGTCAACTGACGACGAATCGAGAGCAGTGTGATGCTTGCATCAGCAATGCCGAGGTGAGAAGGAGGAAGACAATAGTCAACTGACGACAAACCGAGCGCAAACGAGCTCGCTCGATTTGCCGAGGTGAGGAGGAGGAAGACCGAAGGTCAACCAGAGCATAAATTCTTCAATTCTCTCATTCTTGACAGTTATCGTTATCGTTTTGGTTTTGGTTGATGCCATTCAAGGCAGATCGCTCATTTCGCGCCTCAGCGCATTCATGGCAGCTGATACATGCACGGGGGCGTGGGTTGAAGAGGTATCCAGCTCTGATTCTCCCAGTATGGGAGCCTCGGGCCAGTGGCGGCGGAGTTTACAGAGGGTGCCGATGTCGGGGCTGCTGACGAAGCAGCAGTGTCCGAGGTGAGGCAGAGTGCGATAAGTAACATCGCAGCCAGCGTTTTTACGAACTGTTTCATGGACGAGTATATAGTTTACTTGTTTCATACCAAATAAAAGTTGATAGTTGATAGTTGAAAGTTGAGAGTCAGCTCGCAAGTCGATAGTTGTAAGTTCTCTAATTCTCAAATTCTTGATAAGACCTAAGGGGAGACCTTGAACTCTTGAACTTTGAACTCTTGAACTGACTCTAAACTCTACACTTTACACTTTAAACTAGAGCGAAGCGCCTAGTGGATACCCATGCAGCTGGTGGCACCCAGCGCAGTGAGGATGGCCGTGAGGATGCTGATGAGGGTCTGAATCACGAACTTCCACACGCTTTTCTTGGAGTTGTCACCGGGGATGACTCATTCGTTCAATCCGTGTGATTCGTGTTCGTAAAGTAAAACAAAAAACAATATATGTTCAATTTAGATAAGTTTATTGCAGATAGCGTTACGTTCCGTCCCGTCAGCATGTTTGCTGCTGATATTTTGGTGACACGAACCTGTCCCCTGTCTTGTCCCGACCCATATAAACATCCGTGAGATCTTTGCAGAAAGGCAAAGCAGGAGATTGCCGTAACCTCTCTGCCTGTCAGCCGTAACCTCTCTGCCTGTCCCAGCACAGCGCTTTCAGACTCTCAGCATGCTGTTCTCTGACTTCAAGCGTGGCGCTTGACATCCCATCCCACAGGATGGCACTTGTTTCGAAAGTCTCAAGTAAGCAACTAAGCTAATAAGCTTTTAGCTAATAAGCAACTAAAAAAGCAAATAACCGATTTATAGGGCGGGGAAACCGCTGGTCTCTCGTAATAACTGGCAGACTTCGTTTTTCCTGTGTACTATATGGAACCTGTCCCCTGTCATCCTGGCAAAGAGATAAGTTTGTTTATCTGCTAACGCAATGGAAGAAGAATTCTTGATACCTATAGATGATGCCATAGAGGCATTTAGGCATCACCTAGATGCGCACGACAGAACAATTCTGTCTGCTCGTTTTGGTGATGGAAAATCATTCTTCCTTTCCCATTTCATGGAAAACGAAGATGTCAAAGAGCGTTACACGTTCTTGACGATTTTCCCTGTCAACTATCAGGTGACAGAGAATCGTGACATTTTCGAGCTGATAAAGCGTGACATTCTTCTCCAAATGCTCCTAAAAGGAGTCATCGAGACCGATGTTAAGATTTCCAATGAAGTAGCTTTGGCGCTCTATCTTCAGAATGAGCCTTTGGGCTTTGCAGAAAGTTTTCTGCCATTGCTTTCAGAATATGCTCTATCTGGTGAAGCAGCAAAGGCCGCTGCCGTTGCCTTGGCAGGTAAGAAACTTTTCAAGACGATCAAGCAGAAACTTGAAGAAGTTAAGAAGCATAGCCGCGATGAACAGATAGAAGCATTCCTCAAAGCAGTAGAACAAAACCCTGTGGTAGGGCAGGATGCTATCAGTGGCATTATTCAGCAATGCATTGAGCAATATAAAGAGAAGCATTCTGGCAAACAAGTAGTGCTTGTTATCGAAGATTTGGATAGAATTGATCCAGCCCATCTCTTTCGTATACTAAACATCTTCTCTGCTCATATTGATTTCTGTTATCGTTTGGGCTGCAAGCCTGATGAATCACTTGCAGGCAACAAGTTCGGTTTAGATAAGGTTGTGTTTGTGATGGACTATAGGAATGTAAAAAACATCTATAGCCATTTCTATGGTGAAGGCACTAACTTTGAGGGGTATATAGAGAAATTTTGCAGTAGCAACCATTTTTCTTATTCTTTAGAGGAGCAACGCGATAACTATTTTCTTAAACAAATAGAAAAGGAAACAGGCATAGCCTCAAACATTTTGAACTATATCATCAAACCTACTGACTTCAAGGATATGTCAGTTCGCAAGGTGGTACAGGCAATAGAGAAGACTGGTAATTCGGTAATCATTATCCCTACGGGAATTAATAATGTAGGAAAGACGATTCCTCTTCACATGGGAATGCTAAAACTAATAGCAGTTCTCAGAAAACTTGGTATTGAAGACTCTGAAATCATCATTAGACTAAAGAGAGCATTAGATACAAAAGGTATTTCAAGTACTGGATATTTTATGTACCTGGCCCCTTATATAAATTTGGCTGCATATAATAATGCAAGAGGCGATGTACGATTTACTAAAGCTACAGATAAGGCCAATTATTTTCATGTAGATGATATTCAAAATGATGGAAGGGCTCATTGCACATTTAGTACATCAATGAACTATGATGATAATGCAGAGAGTAAATTATTGGAATTGTTGAAGAAGGTACTGCTAATGATTGCAAAATAATAAGCCATATGACAAAGTTTATAGAATTAACAGAATATGATGACCAGCCTATAATGGTTAATGTTGCCAATATCATTTGGGTTAGACCTTACAAAGACGAGGAAGGCTCAATTATATATGTAACAGCATTAGGTAAAAACGATTATCCAGTGAGTGTAACTGTAAAAGAGTCCTATTCTCAAGTTACAAAACTCATTCAGAGATAGACATACTTCTCTCATCTTCTTATTCTTGATATGATGAAGTATAATCATCCAGACCAAGTACGCAGCCCACGTGGATATGCAAAGCATATAACGCCACTCTATGATGGTGGCGCGGAAGGTGTCTCTATTGCCATTCTTGAGAATAGTGATGGCAATCACAACATTGGCATTCGTTGGAATGTCAGTGAGAAAGAATGGGATGATATCCGTAAGACAGAAGGAGGAATGGTTAGCGTTGGAATGCCTCAGTCTCGTGGCTATTCTGTATGGTTTATCCTGCCAGATACTTCTTGGAAGTTTGTGCCTCAGATGATAAAGGATGAGATAACTCTAAACAACAAGCCAAATCTGATTAAAATTTCAGAAGAAGAGATACGGGAAAAGGTATCCGAAATTGTTAAAGAAAGATTTCCAGTTAGATAGTTCCGCCACAATCTACCTAAAGATTGATAATAACAGCTATTATGAAAGAAGTAACAATAAAAATCAACAAGTTAGGATTAATCAGAGATTCCGAGGTTACCATCAAGCCAATGATGATCTTTTCGGGCGACTCCGGTTTGGGCAAGACCTATACTGCCTTGTTAAGCAATTACATCTTTGAGTTAATGACTTCCCCTGTAAGGCTCAACAAGATTTTCAATGATCATGGTGTCAGTCTGCCAGAACTACTTCCGAAAGAACATTCAGAGGAAGAAGCTTTCATCACAATCGAGATGAAAGATTTTGTGACGTGGATCAACAAGGATGCAATAGATTATCTTGGGTATATGCTGAACTATCGGACCTTAGATGCCGATGTATCAATTATTTTACCTATAACGACGAGCAATCTATCCTATCGCTACACCTACCGCGACGAGGGTATCTCCTCTGAAGAGCAGAAGAAACTTGTCATTCATCTTAACAATTCGTTGTCTTATACTATTACTATAAGCGATTCGAGTGAGAGCGTTGATGATGAGTCGAAGCTAGCCTATCTCACCAGATACTACTTAATACAGCAGATTATGGGTGACTTTAAGGCATTACGCAGCAACTATATCATGCCACCATCACGAGGTGCCATCCTTACGGAGGAAGTCAATGGAAAGACAGGTCTATATATAGAGTTTATCAATAAGTTCAAGGATATCAACACTGCAAAAGCAGAAAAGCCGGACATCCCCGATACACTTATGAACGAACTCACCGAGATCTTGGAAGGCAAGGTATATAAAGAGGATGCAAGTTACATGTATGAGACACATGGTGATAAGATTCCTATTTCTGCCGCAGCCTCTTCAATCCGCGAGTTGGCTCCGCTGACCATGTACCTGTCGAATGTCAACATATCCACAGCTGCTATTCTGATGGAAGAGCCTGAAGCACATCTTCACCCCTTAAAACAGCGCATGATGGGTGATGTGTTGTCGATGATGGTGTCATCTAAAGCCATAGTGCAGATAACCACACATAGTGATTACCTGCTTAAGCGTCTCAATGAGCTAATAGCCCTTTACAATCTCAATGGGAAAATACCAGAGGAACAGTATAGTGATCTGTCATCCAAGCTTAAAGTGGAAGATTTCCTCCTGCTTGACCCAAGCAACGTGAGTGGTTATTACCTGTGCCGCAGAGAGGATGGTTCTGTTGAGATAGTTAAACAGGACACCTCAAAGAAAATACCCTTCAACTCTTTCAGCGAGGCATTACAAAAGAACCTCTCAGCACACTATGCTCTTGACGAGGCTCTGCAGGCACTACCACAAGACAATGAAGAGGTTGAATAGTTATGATAGAAGTAGATAATTACAAAAGAATCTTTGCGGATATTCATCCCTCTGATGTTCCTGACGTGGTTCACATCCACGAAGGCGGCAAACAGGCTACGGTCAACGACTTCTATCTTGAAGATCCCGGCACTCTCTTTCATTTCTTCCCAGACGTTGAGACAAAGAAAACCTCCAGTCTGTGGACTAGGAAGTGTATTTACAGGTCGGATGCCGATGGAATCATTCTGTTTGAGAAGGGCGCTAAAAAGCATATAGTAGTCTGCGAGTTGAAAACCGGGTGCAACCAGTTCGGTTTAGCTTTCGACCAAGCCACAGGCTGTCTGGTTAAGATTATCATGATGCTGTCCGTATGCGATCACTTTCTGCTGAATGACTTTGATGTTACCTTTATCTTTGCTGTCAAGATTGGCGACGAGATGCTCAATGATATTATTCAGTTGGAAGACACGGCTGCTACGCTCAAGGATGAGCTGTTCAACCAGTTGTGTAAACATCGTTTTTGTCAGACCATCCATTTAGATACCTATTCCCCACGTCATGCGGTTCATCGCGACATATTACAGAAGAATGTCAAGGTACTCCTTGCTCGATTGAACAGCAATGAAACGAGTGTAAGAATAAATTATGGGATGCTGTAAAGTGCATTTGTTCAAAGCTTCCGCACACTTTGGCTACCCAGATACAAAGGAGTCAGGCAACTGCCAGTCTCTCATAAAAGCGGAAACGCAAAGGTTCAATAATTGACAGACCTGACTCACTTTTTAGAAACATATTATGAGTAGCATTGCAGACGCCATTCAAGACAAGTGCCTGACTTTTGGCGACAGAGTAATCAGGCTAAATGATTACCTTCTTAAGGAGGCAGCAAATGCTAAGCCTACTTATAAAATAGTTAAGGGAAAGCGTGTATATGAGAAATCAGTACCTGTGTATCTTCAGTCAGTAAGCAACTTGTGTAACCAGTTATTAAGAGCTGGTACGTCAATTGGCGCTAATAATGCTGAAGCTACCAGTGCGATTAGTAAAGCAGATTTTAAAAGTAAAAGTTATATAGCATTAAAAGAGGCGCGTGAGAGCCTGTATTGGTTGGAACTATTACACAGGAATAGCTACCTGACGGATGTTCAATTCAATAGCCTCTATACGGATGCAGAGGAATTAGTAAAAGTATTAACTCATAGATGTAAGAAGTTAGATGAATAATGGTGGTCTTCAATGCGCAGCCCACATCATACATCATCCATCAAACATCATACATCTAATGTCTCTTATAAAGAAAAAGGGTCAATAAAGGAAATTTCAATCTAAGGCGATCCTATTTCCTATTAAACATCATCCATCTGAACGCTTTGCCAGGCGCATTTATAAAAGGCAATTTGAATGATTATGGCATAAACAAATAAGAAGTAATTGAAGAGTGAAAGCTTCGGTTAATCCCCCTCTTCCCTCTTACTTCTTCCCTCTTACATCAAATTCCCATGAGCTCCATATCCGACGCCATTCAAGACAAGTGCCTGACTTTTGGCGACAGAGTAATCAGGCTAAATGATTACCTTCTTAAGGAGGCAGCAAACGCGAAGCCTACTTACAAGATAGTTAAAGGTAAGAGAGTATATGACAAGCCAGTGCCGGTTTACCTCCAGTCAGTCTCAAATCTCTGCAACCAACTTCTAAGAGCAGGAACGAGTATCGGAGCAAATAATGCAGAGGCATGTAACGCCATAAGCAAAGCAGATTTCAAGAGTAAATCATTCATCGCATTAAAAGAAGCAAGAGAATCTTTATACTGGATAGAGTTGCTTTACCGAAATGAGTATTTGGACGAAAAACAATATACATCAATACATGATGATTGTGAAGAGTTAGTAAGGATTTTGGTTCATAGATGCAAGAAACTAGATGGGAATGGTACAGAGAAATAATACATCTTCCTTCTTCCATCAAACATCATACATCTCGAAGCACATCTTCCATATTCCTTCTTCCATCTTACATCTATAAGTAGTACAGTAAAGTAAAAGGAAAATAACCATTCACCATGAACAGTGAATCATGAACCATAAGTTTTGCGGCCTCCGCTCTTACGCGCAAGCAAAGCCGTTTCAGGGGTAGTTCAAAGCATCCGCACACTTTGGCTACCCAGATATAAGGAGTGGAGGCCCAACGGGATTCTCTCATAAGAAAAGGTTCAATAAGATTCCGTTGGCCCACTCTTTAATACAGCAAAAACCATGAGTGAGATTAGTGAATCAATACAAGCCAAATGTTTGGCTTTTGGTGATAGGATAATCAAACTCAATGACTATCTCCTTAAGGATGCTGCCAACAAGAAGCCTACCTATAAGATAGTCAAAGGCCAAAAAGTATATGAGAAAGCGGTACCAGTCTATTTGCAGTCAGTTTCCGCTCTGTGCAACCAATTGCTCCGTTCAGGAACAAGCATTGGTGCTAACAATGCGGAAGCGACAAATGCTGTAAGTAAAACGGACTATAGGGCTAAATCCTTCATTGCATTGAAGGAAGCTCGCGAATCTCTTTACTGGATTGATCTACTACATAGAAACAATTACATTGATGACAAGCAGTATAATAGCATTTATGCTGACTGTGAGGAATTAGTTAAAATTCTAGTCACTCGTTGTAAGAGAATAAATGAAGAAATAGAAAAGAAATAATAGGGCAGAGATGAGAAATGCTGGGAATGAAAAGTGTCTTACATCTGACATCTTACTTCTTACATCGTTATCTCTCATAAATTAAAGGTTCAATAAACAGCGGGCCCGTCTTCTTTTTGAATTATTGACAATATGGAAAAGAATACGAAGGTAAAAGAACAATTTCACTATTTCAATATTGAGAGTGAGGTGGATTCTGTGTTTGGAAATTGGGCTGTCTCTAAGAATGGTGACGTAGTGAATAGCGTTTATCCTTATGCTATCCTTGCTATCCACCTTAAAGATACCGATTGGTTTCAAAAGATGAAGACAAAGGTCTGGTTCAAACCTGAATGCGAAGATGCCTTGCAAAAGGCGATATCGCGTGCATTAGAAATCGATAACAATAAATAAGACGATAAAATATGAATATAGCAGTAGCAGGAACCGGCTATGTCGGTATGAGTATTGCCACCTTGTTGGCACAGCACAATCATGTCACGGCAGTGGATGTAATCCCTGAAAAGGTGGAGAAAATTAACCATAGGATTTCACCCATTCAGGATGATTACATTGAGAAATATTTGGCAGAAAAGGATTTAGACCTTACTGCCACTCTTGATGGTGCCGCCGCCTACAAGGATGCTGACTATGTGGTCATAGCAGCACCTACCAACTATGACCCGCAGAAGAACTTCTTTGATACTCATCATATCGAGGATGTTATTGACCTCGTGCTGAGCGTCAACCCCGATGCAGTGATGGTCATCAAGAGTACCATTCCCGTGGGTTACTGCCGCTCACTCTATGTCAAGTACGCTTTGAAGTTCTTGACCGACCCTGCCCTGAAAGGCAAGAAGTTTAATCTGCTGTTCTCGCCAGAGTTCCTTCGTGAGAGCAAGGCCCTCTATGATAACCTCTATCCCAGCCGCATTATTGTAGGCTATCCAAAGATACTGCCTGCAGACCGCAATGCAAAGTGGGACGAGGAGAATGCCGCCATCACCGCCATTGGTAATCCCGAAGCTGAAGAGAAGGCAAAGACCTTCGCCACCCTTCTGCTTGAAGGAGCAATTGGCCCCAGTAAGGATTCACAGTCCTCACTTGAAACTTCAAACTTGAATCTTGAAACTGACAAAGGTATCCCTTGTCTCCTAATGGGAATGACAGAGGCAGAAGCCGTCAAGCTGTTCGCCAACACATACTTGGCCCTGCGAGTATCATATTTCAATGAACTCGATACTTATGCTGAGGTAAAGGGACTCGACTCTCAGGCAATCATTTCTGGAGTTGGTCTCGATCCTCGCATTGGTACTCACTATAATAACCCAAGCTTTGGTTACGGTGGATACTGCCTGCCCAAGGATACCAAACAGCTATTGGCCAACTATGCTGACGTGCCTCAGAACATGATGACAGCCATCGTTGAGAGTAACCGTACCCGTAAGGACTTTATTGCTGATGAGGTTCTCCGCAAGGCGGGCTATTACGAAGCCAGCAGCCAGTGGGATGTAAACCGTGAACAGAAGTGTGTTATTGGCGTCTATCGCCTTACTATGAAGAGTAATAGCGACAATTTCCGTCAGAGTGCTATTCAAGGTATTATGAAGCGTATCAAAGCAAAAGGTGCAGAGGTGATAATCTATGAGCCAACTATTCCAGATGGGGAATCTTTCTTTGGTAGCCTTGTCGTGAATGACCTAGAAAAGTTTAAGCTACAAAGCAAGGCCATCATTGCCAATCGTTATGATAGCTGCCTTGATGATGTGATTGATAAAGTATATACAAGAGATCTTTTCAAAAGAGATTAGTATTAATTTTCGAATATTTTGATAGAAGAATAATATTAGAACAAACATACTATTCATTTGATTGTAAAAAACAAGCAATGACAAAAGAATTATCAAGTAACCGCAGGATTGCTAAAAATACAGTCTTTTTATACATTAGGATGCTCGTTACCCTAGTGGTTTCATTATACACTTCACGAGTAATATTAAAGAATCTAGGAGTATCTGATTTTGGTATTTATAATGTTATAGGTGGTGTTATTGTTCTTTTTTCTTTTCTGTCAAATGCATTAAAAATATCTACTCAAAGATTTATCTCTTTTGAACTTGGGCTAGGTAAAAACGGTAATCCCAATAGGGTGTACTGTATGAGTTTACAGTGTCTTGTATTAATATCTGTTATTATCTTTATACTTGCGGAAACAATCGGTCTGTGGTTTGTTAATTCAAAATTGAATATCCCAGCTGATCGAATGGAGGCAACACAATGGGTTTATCAAATAACCATTCTCACATTTATAGTGCATTTCTTTCAAGTTCCTTTTCAAGCGACGATAATTGCTTATGAAAGGATGTCAATTTATGCCTATATCGGTATCATTGATGTAGTTCTGAAATTAGTTGTGGCGATGCTTATTTCCGTGTGCCCATTTGATAAATTGATTGTTTATTCGGCACTGCTTTTATTGGTTAGCAGTATAAGTCTTTTTATACCAGCATTATATTGTAAAAAGTCCATTAAAATTGGTTCATTCCATTTTATTAAAGATAAAGAACTTTTTAAACGAGTCATGGGCTTCTCTGGTTGGTCTATGGTTAGTGGTTGTTCTGTAATTACAGCCCAGCAGGGAGGAAACATTTTGTTAAATGTTTATAATGGAGTAGTTGCAAATGGAGCTTATGGTATTGCTAATCAGGTAAGTGGAGCAATATATAGTTTTGTTTCAAATTTTCAAAGTGCTTTCCAACCACAGATCGTAAAGCAGTATGCTTCTGGTGAATATAAGAGTATGCATTTGCTCATGGATAGAGCAGCTGTTTTTTCTTACTATTTATTGTTGTTATTAACAATTCCTTTTTGTGTGGCGGCAGATTATGTTTTACAATTATGGCTTGGACAAGTTCCAGAATACGCTGCTGGTTTTATTGTACTTATGTTATTGTATTCTTTGATTGACGCGATAGAAGCACCATTGTGGATGTTGATTGGTGCCACGGGGAAAATGAAAGTGTATACGATATGGTCGTCTTCTATCACAGTAATTAATATACCCCTCTCTTGGGGTCTTTTATCTCAAGGTTACAACGTATATTGGGTTTTTATTATTCGTACTGGTCTTAATTTTGTTTGCGCCATAATTCGTCCGTTATATGTCCGTTCTTTAGTGGAAACATTTTCAATAAGGAAATTTGCATCAAATTTGTTGAAACCAATAATTGTTTCGATTATTTTAATTGTAGTCTTTTTATTATATTATGTGTTACCGCTTGAGGTGGAACCATTTATTAGGATTGTTTTGTCTTTCATTTTCACGCTAATAGTAATTTGGCTCTTTGGCTTAAAAAGAGATGAAAAACAATGGCTAAAGTCAATAATAATTAATAAATTATTAAAATGAGTATTTCAAGCATAATTGAACTAGTTGAATACTATCGATCTCGTCTGAGAGGTTTGCTCTGTGGTTTATACCCTAATATAAAAGTTGGTAAACATACATTAATTGAACCCGGAGCGAAAATTCGATGTCAGTACGGTGGGAGTATTACAATAGGTGATAACTGTATAGTTTATCGATATGCTACATTGTTAACTCATGGGGGGGATATTGTAATAGGAAATAATTGTACAATTAATCCATTTACAGTAATATATGGTCAAGGAGGTGTGCATATTTCAGATTATGTAAGGATTGCTGCCCATTGTTCGATTGTGCCTTCAAACCATATATTTGAGAAGAAGGATCAATACATATACAAACAAGGACTATCAAAAAAAGGTATTGTAATAGAAAAAGATGTGTGGCTAGGAAGTGGCGTGAAAGTACTAGATGGAGTATCAATTGCTGAAGGCTGTGTAATAGGAGCTAATAGTGTTGTGACAAAAACAACAGAACCTTATGGAATATATGTGGGCGTTCCGTCTCGAAAAATTAATAGTAGAAAATGATTATGAATAATCCTATTTTATCAGTAATAATTCCTTGTTATAACAATGGTAAACTATTGGCAGAAATGCTTGACTGTTGTATTCGTCAGTCTTTTCAAGAATGGGAAGTTATCGTGGTAGATGATGGTTCAACAGATGATACCCCTTCAATAGTTGAAGAATATGCCGCGAAAGATCAACGTATTCAATTCTATCATAGAGACAGAGAACCCAAAGGGTCGCTGACAAGTCGGAATATTGGCTTTTCGCACTCAAAAGGTAAGTATATCATCCATTTCGATGCGGATGACCTGATTTCTGATACGTGCTTTGAAAAGCGTGTGGCATTTATGGATGTACATCCCGAATGTGATTATGCCACATTCAAGGGGCGAGGTTTTAGCATGAAAGATGGTCAGATGGTGTTTCATAAAGGTACACCTTATGGCGTAAATAAAGTGGACGGAGATTTGCTGATGGGTTTTTTGACCACGCATTATCCATTTTCCATTTGGAATAATATTTATAGGCGGGAAGCAATTGCTGACTATGAATGGGATGAAAGAGTAAAAGTATATTCAGATTTTAGTTATGCTGTCCCAGTGATTCTAAAAGGAATGAACCATCAGTTTGCTGATATAGCGGAAGAAGACTATTATTATCGCCAGTTCTACAGCAAGAATAACATGTGTGCCAGTGCAGTGAATGAGGATAAGTGCGCATCAACTGTATATTTGGTAAGCAAAACCTTGAAGTCGTTGAAAGAGAGAGACGATTACGAAAAACGGAAAAACGAGTTTTTGGAATTCATTGTCCTACATTATAAGCGTTTGATATTGGGTGGTAATTATTCTGATGCAAGAAAATATATAAATATGTTGTCGGAGTTTTATCCAGAAGGAATTGTTGAATCATTTGACACAATACTCGATCGATTCAGCAAGGCAAAACATAATAAATCGTATGAACTAAGAGTCTATTGGGCTTTTTACGATCATTTTCATTACTCCTTTGATAAAACGATGGCGATACACACTTTAGGTAAGATAGTATTGGGGCGAATTTGACTTTCATTATGCACAATGGTTTACGTAGTAATTAATTGTTTGTTGTATTTTGTTCTCTTACTCTCTTATAGGGGTGAGAAGAATGGTGTGGATTTTTATAAGATAATAGTAACTCTATATCTTATAACTGCGGTTTTTTGTGCTATTAACTATGCACAAAACCCTATACGGTACCAAACCATGGATCTTATCCCATTCATATATATGTTTGTTGTCCTTGTCATTCTATTTTACCCGTTACGAGGATTTGATCAGGACAAAAAGAAACTGGCATTATATGATAGCCAAACAATGGTGGTCTGTGCTTGGATTTATGTTATTCTAGCCATTATAGATACCAGCTATTCTTTCACAGATACAGTTAATCGATTTCAAGCAGATGAGTGGGGCGCTTTGCGAAACCGGTTCTATGATGATGAGGAAAGTGTAATGCTTTATGCGAACCAGTGGCAACGATTAATAAAGAACCTGTTGTCATATACTCGCCCATTTGCCTTTGTGTATGCTTTTTATGGGCTGACTAAACCAGCAAAAAAAGATCGCTTCCTAACAATACTACTCTTGGCATTTGTAATTGTGCCTAAATTCATGGCTTCTACCGTAGTAGCTTCTAGAGGAATGGTGCTTCAACTTGCAGTAGAACTGTTTTTTGGCTACTGGATGTTTAAGGATTATATTTCACGAAAAAGGAAACGTTCCTTACTTACCGGCGCTCTAGGCTTGGCTGTTTTTTTCGTTTTCTATTCCATCATAGTATCCATTTCACGATTCGGAGAGGATGAGGCAGGGCAATCTGTTTTTTCATATTTTGGACATTCCATGCTGGCATTTGCAAACAATATGTTTTATAACATGCACGATTTTGCTTATGGCAGGCGTTTCTTTAGTTGGTTTATAGATGCAGCAGGCGGTAATTCCACCTTTGACTTTGCTCAGGCTGGTTCTACGCATGGTACGGCATTCTTTACAATAGTGGGTGGTATCTTTGCCGACTGGGGTCATGTTTATACAGTCCCAGTTGCAATCATTGCATGTGTATTGGTACGCCATTTTACAAAAAAGAAAGTTTTATATTTTTCTGATTTGATTATCATCTTTTTCTATATCAACACCCTAAGTACTGGTATTTTTGTACTTGGTAGAGGTAGAGCCTTGAACTGGGTAATGGTATTCGTTATGTATTTCCTCGTTCAGTCAATGGAACGTAAAATAGTAAAATCATAGTTATGGATAGGCCATTAATATCAGTATTTGTTCCGACGAAGAACAGATACCAGTTTTTGAAGAATCTTATTACGCTCATTGAGAGTTATCATGATGAGCGCATAGAGTTGGTTATTCACGATAATACTGAAAATAATTCAGAGATTCTGGATTATATGAAGGACCAACAGTACCTTAGTACAAAGTATTACCATGATGGGTCTTTTCTCACTATGTCACAAAATTCCGATTTGGCATTTAGTCATTGTGCTGGCGAGTATGTTTGTATGATAGGTGATGATGATGCCGTATGCCGCAACATTGGAGACTGTGCTCAGTGGATGCATGATAATGATATTGATGCGTTACGTTCCGTTGAGGCGCAATTTGTTTATGAAGAAACCAAGACGCTTTTATATTATGGAGATGTTAAACCTCAATATCGCTTTTATGACCCCATAAAGGAGTTAAAGAAATCTCTAAGAAGAGGTTTACCTGATTTTGGTAACATCCCTAAACCGTACCAGGGAATTGTTCGACGATCCGTAATGGAAAAGGTACGCGAGAAGTGTGGCACTTGTTTCCCTGGTTGTACCCCCGACATGTCGGGCGCTGTTGCATCCTCCTTTTATGTAAAAAAGTTTGTGATGGTTGATATACCCGTTGTGCTTTCTGGATTATCAAATATGAATAGTGGCGGATTGTCTGGTCAGATTTTGACGCTTGACCAGGTGCCTTGGATTGAGCAGAGCACTCGCGATAATTGGGAACAAAAGGTACCTCGAATATGGGCTCGCGAGTTTATCTGGCCAGAATCTGGCTCTAAGGGCTTGCGTTGTACAGGAAACGATAGTTATCTAAAGTATCTTGATTATAACATGATGAAGTGTCGTTATCTGGTTATGCATAAGCAGCATAGACAAGCAGTAATTGACAGCGCACCTTCAAAACTCCGTCTATACTATGCTATGTTGAAAGTTTATCTGACAGTTGGATTTAAATACATTGTTAGACGCAAGATATTGAAGCCTCTTAATCATAAGATGAATGGTGTTTTCAATTATGAGAACAATCTTCCTAACATTATCAAAGCAGAGGAATATTTTTTCAACAAGAATTATTATATATGTTTTAACGAGCTTAAAGAAAAATAAAAATTATGTCAATATTCAAAGACAAAACGCTTCTGATTACAGGAGGTACTGGTAGTTTCGGAAACATGGTTTTGAAACGTTTCTTGGACAGTGATATTAAGGAGATTCGTATCTTTAGTCGTGATGAAAAGAAGCAGGATGATATGCGTCATCACTTGCAAGAGCGTTATCCAGAGCAGGCATCCAAGGTGAAATTCTACATTGGTGATGTGCGCAACCGCCAGAGCATTGATATTGCTATGCGTGGTGGCGTGGATTATATCTTCTCTGCTGCGGCTCTCAAACAGGTTCCCAGTTGCGAGTTTTTCCCCATGCAAGCTGTTGAGACCAACATTATTGGTACCAACAATGTATTGGAGTCTGCCATTGCGCATGGCGTAAAAAATATTGTGGTGCTTTCCACTGATAAGGCCGCATATCCTGTGAATGCGATGGGAATTAGCAAGGCTATGATGGAAAAGGTTGCAACAGCAAAAGCACGTCAATTAGGTAATAATGCTCAGACAACTATCTGTTGCACCCGTTATGGCAATGTGATGGCCAGTCGTGGTTCGGTGATTCCTCTTTGGGTTGACCAGATGGAGCAAGGAAAGCCTATTACTATTACTGATCCCAATATGAGTCGTTTTATGATGACTCTCAATGACGCTGTGGATTTGGTTATCTATGCTTTTGAGCACGGACAAAACGGTGATTTGTTTGTACAGAAAGCTCCCGCCGCTACTTTGGATGTATTGGCAGAAGCATTGAAGCAGACATACGCAAAGATTGATCCTAAGTATGGAGAGACGGAAGTGAAGGTGATTGGTACACGTCACGGCGAAAAATTGTATGAGACACTCGTAACTCGTGAAGAGATGGCACGTGCTATTGATATGGGTAACTATTACCGCATACCTTGCGATGCACGCGATTTGAATTATGATAAGGTAGAGGGTGGTAATCCTGAAATTGACAAGATGGAGGAGTATCACAGCCATAATACCAAGCGTTTGACAGTTGAGGAAATGAAAGAGCTCCTTCTGAAACTCACCTTCATTCGTGAGGATCTTGGTTTACAGCCTCGAGTTCATGCAAAAGAGATACGTTCAGAGTAATTAAGAATTTGAGAATTAGAAAATTATAAATATGAAGTTTTTTATTTGTGGCTGTAACGGTATGGCAGGCCACACCATCAGCCTTTATTTACAAGAGCAAGGTCATGACGTTTATGGCTTTGACCTTCAGGAGAGCAAACTAATTAAGAGTTTTGCTGGTAATGCTTTCGATACTGAAACCATAGCAAGAGTTATTAAGGAAGGCAAGTATGATACTGTGATTAATTGCATTGGTGTACTGAATCAGTTCGCAGAGAATAATCATGCTCTTGCAGCTTTCTTGAATGGCTATTTCCCACATTTTTTGGCAAAAACTACAGAGGGAACTGATACACAGGTAATCCACATGACCACAGACTGTGTTTTTTCTGGTAAGAAGGGAAGTTATACGGAACATGACCTTCGTGATGGTGAGACCTTCTATGACCGCAGCAAGGCACTTGGTGAACTGGACGATGAGAAGAATCTCTCTTTAAGAAATTCTATTGTAGGAGCAGATATAAATCCTAAAGGCATTGGCCTCTTGAATTGGTTCATGAACAATACCACTGGTGAGTACCCTGTAGTAAATGGCTACACTAAAGCCATGTGGACTGGCCAGTGCACCTACCAGTTGGCTAAGACTATGGAGGCGGCTGCAAAGGAACGTGCATACGGTCTGGTAAATGCAGTGCCTGATACAGATATCTCAAAGTACGAACTACTAAAGTTGTTCAACAAGTACCTCCGTGGAGGTCGTGTGCAAATCAATCCTGTAGAGGGTGTGAATGCTGACAAGAGCCTCAAACGTACCAATTGGGATTTCAATTACATAATTCCCGATTATGAGCAGATGGTGGCGGAAATGGCTGAATGGATTTTCAAGCATAAAGAATTGTATCCTCATTATTACAAATAATGGATAAAATAAGTGTTTTAGCTTGTGGCGATTTTGTTGCAGACAATCCTTCCTTAGTGAGGATATCTGAAGAGTTTCAAAACAAACTTAACGGCTCTGATCTTAATATTTGCAACTTTGAAGCCCCAATATCTGGTGAGTGGAAAGCATTGCCCAAAAGCGGCCCATCGCTAGCACAATCGCCTGATTCTCCAGGTGTCTTGGAGAAAATGGGGTTCAATGTGGTATTAATGGCGAACAACCATATTATGGATTATGGGGTAGATGCTTTTAAGGCAACTATCAGTTCTTTCCGAAATTCTTTGGTTGTTGGAGCAGGTAAAGCATCTGAAGCTTATTCGTGTAAAATTGTTACTGTAAAAGGGAAGAAAATTGGTTTGCTGGCTTTTTGCCAGTATGAATTCGGTATAATTGAGAGTAAAAGTGATTCGGGTAAAACAGGCGTTGCATGGGTTAATTCGCTTGATATCCCTAATCTACTAAAAAACGCAAAGGAGAAATGTGACTTCGTTTTGGTCTTCCCCCATGCAGGACTAGAGGATATTGACGCCCCTCTGCCTATATGGAAACAGAACTATAGAAAGTTGGTAGAATGGGGGGCTGATGCCGTTATTGCTTCTCACCCGCATGTGCCGCAAGGGTGGGAGGTCTATCAAGGGAAGCCAATATTCTATAGTCTCGGTAACTTTTATTTTGATGTTTTGGGAGGAAATGATTACTGGAACAAAGGGTTGATAGTTGAACTGATTTTAGGTGAGACCATTGACTTTAAGGTGTATAACACTATATTTAGTAAAGATGGAATTATCAAGTTTGATTATAGCGATGAAATAATCCAGCATAACGAGGAACTACTAGCATTGTTGTTAGACGATAAAAAGTATAGTGGTTATATTGACGAGGAATGTCAAAGGAGGTATCGCGTCTATACCTACAGTATATTACGGGGGTTGGGCGGCATCGCTTGGAGTAATCTAAGTTTGAAGATGATTATAAGACTGATAATCCTCTCTTTTATAAACAATAAAGACAAAGAAACCCTCATGAACACCTTGCGTTGTGAAACACATCGCTGGGTATATGAAAGATGTTTAATAATTTCAAATAATAATGGAAAGTAGTAGAAACAGTGCATTTTTTGCATCATTAGTTAGAAAGTTGTTTGGGCCAAAGATGAATTACAGAGTTAGGTATTACCATCAACGAGGTCATTGGCCCAATCTGGAGAATCCAAAAGACCTTTCGGAACATATCATTTCGGAGATGTTCAGCCCAGGTTTTGAAAAGTATGCTCGATTTGCAGATAAGTATTTGGTAAGAGAGTATATTAAAGAGAAAGGTTTGGAAAGAATCCTTCTAAAACATTATGGCGTTTGGGACAAACCTGAAGAAATAGACTTCGAACCATTGCCTGAAAAATTTATTTTAAAGGCAAACAATGGTAGTGGCCCTCATGTTATATGTAAGGACAAGAGTAGTTTAATTAAAGATGAGGCGATAAAGACCCTCAACGTGGCTTTAGAATTAGGAGAAAAAATGATAGAGCCTCATTATAGAGCAATTGTTCCGAAGGTTTTCTGCGAAGAGTTAATAGATACAGGTACGGATGAATGGCCAACTGATTATAAGTTTACTTGCATTGAGGGTGAGATATGTGATGTTTTTGTAGCAACAGAGCGCAGAACGAGCACAAAATATTGTACGCTTGATCTTGATTGGAATGTATTACCCTATACACGAAAGGAATATATGCCCGATGTCCTTCCAGAAAAGCCTAGGCTGCTTAAAGAAATGGCAGAAATAGCTAAGATTCTTTCTAAAGATTTTAAATTCGTAAGAGTTGATTTGTATGAGTATCATGGTCAAGTTTTTTTCAGTGAACTGACTTTTACTCCTTGGGGTGGTTTAATGTATTCCTACACAAATGAAGCCCTTGAATTATTAGGCTCTAAATTCTCCAAATGAAAATTCTATATTTAGATAACGTTGCATCGCACTACAGAAAAGCCATCTTCATTATGATGGATAAGACCTTTGATTTTGACTATTTGTTTGGTGCTTCACTTAGTGACATTAAACAAATGGATACCTCTTTGTTGAGGGGAAAGGTCGAAAAGACTAATACCCGTACATTCTTTGGTGGATGGTATTGGCAGCCGGGATTGTTAGGTAAACTATTCAAAGGATATGATCGTTATCTTTTAGTTTGCGAGACTCGTGCACTGAGTACATGGGTTTTCTGCATTTTAGCCCGATTATTAGGAAAGAGTAAAAAAATCTATTTCTGGAGCCATGGATGGTATGGAAAAGAATCTAGTTTAGAGAAAACTATAAAGAAATTCCTTTTCAGATTACCCAAGGGCGGAATATTCCTCTATGGCAATTATGCTCGCAAATTAATGATAGATGAGGGCTTCAATCCCCAAAAACTTCATACTATACACAACTCTTTGGATTATGATAGGCAATTGGAAATCAGAAAAGAATTGAGGGTACTGCCAATATATAGAGACCACTTTGGGAATGATAACCCCAATCTGTTTTTTGTTGGACGCCTGACGGAGGTCAAGAAACTGGATTTGATATTATTGGCTATGGCTCAACTCCGTGATAAGGGACAATGTTATAATATGACCTTTATAGGCGATGGTAAAGAGCGAGAATCATTAGTAGCATTGACCAAAGAATTAAAATTAGATCAAAAGGTTTGGTTCTATGGTGCCTGCTATGACGAAAAGGTATTAAGTGATTTGATTTACAATGCTGATTTGTGTGTGGCTCCTGGAAATATCGGTTTGACTGCTATGCATACTTTGGCTTACGGAACTCCTGCTTTAACTCATAATGATTTCCCTTATCAAATGCCTGAGTTTGAGGCTATTCGAGAAGGAGAGACCGGCACTTTTTTCAACATAGGTGATGTTAACTCTTTAGCTGAAAGTATTTCTCGGTGGTTTAATGATAAAAAGGGGAAGCGCGAGGAGGTTCGAAATGCTTGTATGAAGGAAATAGATGAACAATGGAATCCGAAGTTTCAGATTAAAGTGCTAAAAAACAACCTTAAATAGAATGATTGAACCAAAAATAATTGATTTACCCAAAATTGCCGACCCTCGTGGGAATCTGTCAATCATTGAGCAAATAAAGCAGATACCTTTTGAAATCAAACGAGTGCATTGGGTATATGATGTGCCCGGAGGTTTTGACAGGGGAGGTCATGCATACTTTGAGACAGAAGAATTTATTGTAGCTCTTTCTGGAAGCTTTGATGTGGTAGTTGATGATGGGGCGGAGAAGAAAACTTTCCAGCTCAATAGGTCATACTTTGGTCTTTATGTACCCAAAGGTATGTGGCGAACAATGACCAACTTCTCCACCAACTCTTTAGCATTGGTTCTTTCCTCAACGGAATACCATGAGAAAGACTACATTTCCGACTATAAGGAGTTCGTGGCATGGAGGAAAGATGGCTCAAAGATTCCCACTATCACTGATGCAAAGACCTCAGTAAAACTGAATAATCCTCTGGGGAAGAATCTGGCTTATGAAGGTCGAAGCGTATTCGATTGTTCATTGTGCGAGCTGAACAAGATGCACGATACGGAAGGCAACCTGACTTATATGTACGAAAACGTACATGTGCCTTTCCCTATCAATCGTGTCTTCTATAGTTATGACATACCAGGCGGTGAAGACCGTGGTGCGCATGCACATAAAGAGTGCCACCAATTTCTGATTGCCGCCAGTGGAAGTTTTGAAGTAGTGTTGGATGACGGTATCAACAAGCGTACAGTTTTATTGAACCGTCCGTTCTGGGGCTTGCACGTACCGCCAGGAATCTGGGCTTCTGAACAGGGCTTCTCTTCAGGTAGTATCTGCTTGGTATTAGCCAGTCACGGTTATGATGCAGACGACTACATTCGCAACTATGACGACTATCTAAAGTATTTGGAAGAAAAAAGAAATCAATAAATATGGTAAAATTATTAGACTTACAGGCTATCACCGCGATGCATGGTGATGAGTATAAAGAGGCGGTAAATCGCGTAATTGACTCTGGCTGGTTCTTGCAGGGAAACGAGAATAAACAGTTTGAGGCAGACTATGCCAAGTATATTGGAACAGATCATTGCATTGCTGTTGCCAATGGCTTGGATGCGCTCTATCTGCTGATGAGGGGCTACAAGGAGATGGGTATTATGCAGGATGGTGATGAGATCATTGTTCCTGCCAATACCTATATTGCCACCATTCTCTCTATCACCAAGAACAATCTGGTTCCTGTGTTGGTTGAACCCACATGGGATAATCTTGAGATAGATATTGATAAGATTGAAGATGCAATCACTCCCAAGACAAAAGGCGTGATGATTGTTCACCTTTATGGTCGTGTGGCATACAATGACAAACTGGGCGAGATTTGCAAGAAGCACGGATTGAAGCTGATGGAAGACTGTGCTCAGAGTCATGGTTGCGCATGGGAGGGCGTGAAGACTGGTGCTCTTGGTGATTCAGCTGCACACAGCTTCTACCCCGGCAAGAATCTTGGGGCATTTGGTGATGCAGGAGCTGTAACAACCAATGATGCAGAACTGGCAGAAGTTATTCGTGCTTTAGCAAACTATGGTAGTCAGAAGAAATATGTGTTCAAGTATGTGGGTATGAATAGCCGTATGTCTGAGCCAGATGCAGCAGTGCTAGACGTGAAGTTGAAGTATTTGGATGAGGACAACAAGAAGCGTCAAGAGTTGGCAGCATATTATTATGAACATATCAACAATCCGTTGATTACATTGCCCAAGCGAATTCCTGACGAGAACAATGTCTATCACCAGTTCCCGATTCTTTGTGAACGTCGCGATGAATTGCAGGAGTATCTGAAAGAGAATGGAATCCAGACGTTGATTCACTATCCGATCCCTCCCCATAAACAGGAGTGCTATAAGGATTGGAATGACCGCAGTTATCCTATCACAGAGAAGATTCATGACCAAGAGCTTTCCATCCCAATGAATCAGGTTGTGTCATCTGCTGAGGCGGAAGAGGTAGTAAACGTTCTTAATTCATTCAAATAGGTAACTCTGTATGATGCAATTCTGCACACTGTTCGATTCCTATTATATTCATAAAGGAATAGCCACCTATCTGTCCTTGGAAAGAGTGACAAAGGACTTCCATCTCTACGTGATGGCCTTTGATAAGGATTGTTATAAGAAATTACAATCTTTATCTTTCGAGCACATGACTGTTGAGTTGGTGGATGACTTTGAAACTCCTGATTTGTTGGAGGTAAAACCAGCGAGAAATAAGGCTGAGTATTGCTGGACATGCAGTTCTGCAATTTGCTGGCACTTTTTGAATAAATACGATCTCCCATCAATTACTTATATTGACTCAGACCTCTTCTTCCTGTCAGATCCAAAAGTTGTGTTTGATGAAATTGATGATAAGTCAATAGCGGTTACGGAACATAACAATATTGACAGTTCAATGTCTGGACGATTCTGTGTGCAGTTTAATTATTTCAAGAATGACGATGAAGGGCGGACTGCTTTAAAATGGTGGCGTGACAGTTGCGTAGAATGGTGTTTTGACCGCTATGAAGACGGAAAGTTTGGTGACCAGCGATATGTTGATCAATTTCCGAAAAGATATAAAAGTCTTTGCATTGTAGAGAACAGGGGAGCTGGCATTGGGCCGTGGAATATGAATCGGTATCAATACACGGATCATTCCCTTATCTTCAACGGACGAGAGGATGACTTTGTTTTCTTCCACATGCATGGTATCAAGTCCGAATTCAAAGATGACCAACTCGTGCTGCGATGTGTTGACTGTCGCCTTAACGATGATACACAACGCCTTTTCTTTGAACCATACGCAAAGTTACTTCTTGAAGTGTACAACAAGTACCTCGGGAGAGAATTGAAGAGTTTCAAAATAGTAAGAAAATCTAAGAAGGCCATTTTGTTCTCAAAAATCAAGTTGCGTTTTCGTAAGAATCCAATAGCCAAGTGGATTTATAAGGATTTGCTTGGAGTGAAGTATAATGGTAATGAAGAAAAACAGATATAGTATTAATTAAATATTCTAAGCAATGAAAGGTATCGTACTTGCTGGTGGATCCGGCACTAGATTATATCCCATAACTAAAGGCGTTAGTAAGCAGTTATTGCCCATCTATGATAAACCAATGGTCTATTATCCCATCAGTGTTTTGATGTTGGCTGGGATTAGGGATATTCTCATCATTTCAACACCACAGGATTTGCCTGGCTTCAAGCGTTTGTTGGGTGATGGATCTGATTATGGTGTACACTTTGAGTACGCAGAACAACCTTCACCAGATGGCCTGGCTCAGGCATTCATCATTGGCGAGAAGTTCATAGGCGATAATTCTGCTTGCCTTGTACTTGGTGATAACATCTTTTATGGAGGCTACTTCACTGACAAACTGAAAGCAGCAGTAAAAGCGGCTGAGGAAGAAAAGAAAGCCACGGTCTTTGGATATTGGGTATCTGATCCTGAGCGTTATGGCGTTGCTGAATTTGATCGCAAGGGCAACTGCATCAGCATTGAGGAGAAACCTGCTAATCCTAAATCTAATTATGCTGTAGTTGGCCTGTACTTCTATCCGAACAAAGTGGTTGATGTTGCCAAACATATTAAGCCCTCTGCTCGTGGAGAACTGGAGATTACCATGGTGAATCAGGAATTCTTGAAGGATAGTGAATTAAAGATTCAGTTGTTGGGTCGAGGATTTGCCTGGCTTGATACTGGTACTCACGATAGTTTGTCTGAGGCATCAGCTTTTGTGGAAACGATTGAGAAAAGACAGGGCTTGAAAATAGCATGTCTTGAAGGTATTGCTTATCGCAAAGGCTGGATCTCTGAAGAACGAATGCGTGAATTGGCAAAGCCCATGCTGAAGAATCAATACGGTCAATATCTGTTACAGGTGATTGAAGAAAAAAAGAATGAGTTGGATTCTGACACGTTCCGTGATAGAGACATCGATAACGTGTGAGATTAGACCTCTTTTTCAAACATAATGAAGAAACTATTAGTATTGGCAGCGGGATTGCTGCAAATTCCCGTCATCAAGAAGGCACGAGAAATGGGCTACTATGTGATAGCTGCTGATGATGATCCTGATGCACCAGGAATGGCATTGGCTGATAAGGCTATTGTGCCTGGAGGCTTGATGAACGAAGAGAGGATGGTAGCCTTAGCTAAGGAAGAACATATAGATGGTGTGATTCATCCCTGTTCGGAGGTGGCGATGAACGTGATGGGACGTATTAATGATGAGTTGCATCTGAGTGGTATCTCCAAGGAGATTGCCATCAGGGCTACCAATAAGCACTTGATGCGAGAGGCTTTCGAGAAGTATGGAGCACCAAGTCCAAAGTCCATCTTAACAAAAGATGAAGAGGATGCTTGGGATTCCTTCTGCAATGAGCTTGATACCAATGCCATTCTGAAGCCTTCACGTAATAGCGGCTCTCGTGGAATAGCTAAGGTCGTGAAAGGTATTTCAAAAGAAGATTTTGATAACCTTTACCGCAGGGCGTTGGATGAAAGTCGAGACCATCAGGTGCTGATAGAGCAGTTTATTGAAGGCCCTGAATTCTCTGTTGAGGTGATTGTCTGGAAAGGTGAGCCGCATGTGCTGGCTGTTACCGACAAGAAGACAACCGAGGCACCATACTTTGTGGAGTTGGGACATAACCAGCCGTCTGTTTATCCTGTAGAGATTCAGCAGAAACTGAAGGATGGAGCAATCGCGGGTTGTAAGGCACTTGGATTGACCAATTGTGCTGCCCATTGTGAACTGAAGATTCAGAATGGTGAGGCGTATCTGATGGAGATTGGTGCGCGAATGGGCGGCGATTTCATCTCTACAGAGTTGACACATTTGAGTACAGGCATTGATATGGTGGCTGCTACTATCGATGTGGTATTGGGCATAGAGCCAGACCTAAAGCCAAAGACCAAGGGGCAGGGCGTGTGCATTCGTTATTTCACACCAAAGCCTGGTGTGCTTAAAGGAGTTGAAGGTACGGACTGTTTGAACCGCTCGTTTGTATATGATGCAGAGATCTATCATAAAATAGGAGACACTATTCCTGAAGTGCGCTCTAGTTTGGATCGAAGCGGTCATGTGATAGTGACTGGAGAGACGGCTGAGATTGCTATTGGTTTGGCTGATAATCTGATTAATCAAGTTAAGTTTATTACTGAGTAAATATGTACAAACTATTTTTCAAACGAGTTGTTGACATTATCGGGGCTCTTGTGCTACTGCCGTTTGTGCTGCTGGAGATTATCATTCTGGCACCGATTATCTGGTTGACGGATAAAGGCCCGATATTCTACAATGCGAATAGGGCAGGCAAGGACTATAAGCCTTTCAAGATGTTTAAGTTGCGTAGTATGTATGTAAACTCGCCTGATTTGAAAAATGCGGATGGAAGCACATTTAATAGCGACAATGACCCACGTGTGACGCCAATAGGGAGGATAATGAGAAAAACGAGTTTGGATGAATTCCCTCAGTTTCTGAACATTCTGACAGGTGATATGAGTTTTGTAGGTCCCCGCCCGAAATTGTATAGAGAGGGTCGTTTAGGCGAGAGTGATGTGACGGAAGATATGATAAACAGCTTCAAGGTTAAACCAGGTGTTACCGGCTATGCACAGGCGTACTACCGCAACAGTATCACGCAGGACGAGAAATTCCATTGGGATGCTTATTATGCAGAGAACATTTCCTTTTGGATGGATGTGAAGATCATCTGGCAGACTGTGGTTTCTGTCATAGGCAGGAAGAATATAAATACAGAGCAGAGCTATAAAAAATAAAAAACCGATTGTAATTATGACTCAATTAGAAGGAAAAAAACTTCTGCTCCAGGGAGCGAGCCGTGGTAATCTTGGTTTTGTCAAAACGGCAAAACAACACGGCATTTACATAATAATGACTGGTCTTGGCGGGGATTTCCCTTGCAATCCATATGCAGATAAGTTCTGCAAGGCAGACATTTCAGACCCA
>Ga0310786_10000276_pt1 | contig 85219 bp, 89 predicted proteins | sample AusTroGonzalo_MG_FD_203881 | JGI IMG/M metagenome (GOLD analysis project Ga0310786, IMG submission 203881) | Bovine rumen microbial communities from tropical cattle in Woodstock, Queensland, Australia - Gonzalo_03 (v2) (version 2) | ecosystem: Host-associated > Mammals > Digestive system >... | reverse complement strand
CTAATTTAATGATTAAATGTCTTAAAACTCTTTCATCAAGTAGAGCTTTACGATTAAATTCAGATATAGCTTCATGTGTTGCTTCAACATTTAAAACATAGTAATATCCATTTAATTCTTTCTTAATTGGATAAGCCAGTTTCTTTTCTCCAAGTTCTTTAACTTCTACTACCTTTGATTTATTATCAGTGATAATAGCTTTCATAGCATCAGCAGTTTTAGCTACTTCAGAACTTTCTTGAGTTGCTTTTACAATAAACATGATTTCGTATTTATTCATAGCTTATTACACCTCCTTATGGTCTTTTCGGCTTCATACATATATATGAAGCAAGGAGTAATTTCTTACTCGCTATATAATATAACAAAAAAATATATTTAAGTAAACTATTTATTTATATTTTCTTCTTATTTTGCTATAATCTATACATATATAATAAAGGAGCATTAAGAATACTTTATGAAAAAATATATTTTATTATTATTACTTATAATACCTTTTAAGGTATATGCAGAGGATGCTAAAGAAATAACTAAAGACGTTACATTTACTGTTAATAATTCTAATATAACTAGATTATCTGATAGTAATGAAAAAACATATATCACATTAAATAAGGGAAGCAATTTAATTATTACAAATCCAAATGCAGAAAATATTAATCAACTTTATATTGTTTATGAGTTATCTAGTAAAACTGGTAGCATAACTACCAGTGACTCCTCAACAACAAAACTTGGAGAAAACAACTTTCTACATGAATATGTTGACACTAAGAAAAATTCATCTAGTGTTACTTTAACATATGATGAAGATGTAAAAATAAGTGAAATAAGAGTATTTAGTGAAGGAAATACACCAAGTGATGTTCAAAAATGGGTAAAAGAAACCAAAACAGATCTAATGATATTTTCAACTCATGCTGATGATGAACAACTATTTTTTGCAGGTGTTATGCCAACATATATTAACCAAGGGAAAAAAGTTCATGTTGTATATTTAGCACGTCATGATGTAGGTTTGTACTATGCACCAAGTAGAATGCACGAACAATTAAATGGTTTATGGTCACTTGGTGTAACAGATTATCCTACATTTGGTCTTATTCCAGATGCATACTCTGAATCTTTAGAAGTTGCTAGAAGTCAAATGAATAATGCTGGTTTTACTGACGAAGATGTTATTAAATTTGACGTAGAACAAATCAGAAAATATAAACCATATGTTATATTGGGCCATGATGAAAATGGTGAATATGGTCATGGTCAACATAGACTTAATACATATACTTTAAAAGAAGCTATAAAAAAAGCTGAAGATGAATCATACGTATTAGAAAGTAATCTTCCAGCTACTAAAATTTATAAATTCTACATACATCTATATAATCCAGATAACTATACTATACTTGATTATGATATTCCACTAGATAAATATAATGGTAAAACAGCTTATGAAGTATCAAAAGAAGGGTATAGCAAACATTTATCACAGCAATATACTTGGTTTACTGATTGGCTAAATGGTAAAAATAATTCTTATACATCAGCTAAACAAATTACTAAATATAATCCTACATATTGGGGTTTATATTACTCAAGTGTAGGTGAAGATGTAAATAAAAATGATTTATTTGAAAATATACCAGAAGAAAAAAATGAAATAGAAAAAAATAAAAAAGAAACTGTTAATAAAGTAAAGAAAAAAATAATAAAGAAAAGTAATACTATAAAAGATTATATTAAAAAATTCATTAATAATAAAAAATACATGTTAATTACTATATCTACTGTTGTTGAATTATTAATAGTATTTATAATAATAAAAAGAAGAAAATAAAAAGAATTAGTGTTTATATCTAATTCTTTTTTTTGTTAAATAGATAATTTTTCAATAGATACTATTTTATTGTCAACAAATACTAGTTTAAAAATATCAAGATATTTAATTCTATCATTTATAATTGTCTTTCCATTGAAAGACAATTTTCTTACCTTTCCATCAAGGTTAGCATCTTCTAGCTTACACCAATTCATAAGTAAAAATGTTATGGCCATTCCATGAGATACTATAGCTATCTTTTTATATAGATTCTTACTAAGAAGTTCACCTATACCAGCAAACATTCTATTTCTAACTTCTAATTGACTTTCACCATTTGTATTTTTAATACTTTGATCATAAAGTTGCTGAAGCCAAAACTCAGGTTCTCTTTCTTCATCACCTAATTTTCTTTCATTAAATAATGGATTAATTAAAAGTTCAACTTTATTTTTTAATAAGTATTTTGCAGTTGATATAGACCTTACATAACTAGACGAAACTACTAAATCAATATCATTAAAAAAATTAGATTTAAATAGCTGTTCTGCACTTTTCTCCCCATTTACACTTAATGGGATTTTTTCATTAGCAATTTGTTTGTTTTCATTACTTGGAAAATAGCAATTCATTGGTTCTGCATGTCTAAGTAAATATATTTCTGTTTTCATTAAGTTATAACCTCCTATATTGAATATTTTACCATACTATATATTAAAAAAAACAGCCAGTAAAACTGGCTGATTAAAATATTTGCTATCTTTGATATGAACCTTTTGCTTCTTTAACTGTCATGTTTTTTAATGTTTCCGGTGATATATCAAGAGGATCATAACCATATATTTCTTTAAATTTTTCTGATGTTAAAGGCTCGGACATTGAAACCGACACATTAACACCAATATCATTTTTAAATTTATTGGATAACTCTTCATTAATAATATCAGTAAATTCTTCAGAGTATTTACCTTCCAGTGTTTCAGTATCAGTTAAAGTTTCAAGTGTAAAGAAGATTGATTTAAAGTTGTGATACATCATTTGTAAAGCCATGTAATCATTTGCAGGAGTATTATTATTTACTCCAATATCATACACATAATCTGACATAACGTCTTGTGCACCAACAAGTTTTAAATCTGGCATATATTGTTTAATTTCTTCATAAGTGAATTGGTGTCCTAATGGAAGATTATTTTGTGCTAAATACGAATTTATCATACTATCGGTAAACAAGTCTCCAGGAGCCAAAACATCCTCAGTTAGGAAAGAAGAAGTTCTAATTCTAAAAACATCATCGGTTGACTGATATAAATAGTCAGATTCGTTTGATTTCCACCACAAATACCCATTGAATAGTTCGACCATTTTTGCGCGAGATATACTTTCTAAATTACAATTATTTAGGTTGTTGTAATATTCAATAAATTTATCTCTCATATTTTCATCAAATAAAAATAGTGTGTATTCAACTGATAAATCATCATACTTTGAATTGGTTATTCCTAAATCTTCGTAAAATAATTTCAAAAATTCTTTTTTTTGTGAGGGAGAAATGGTTATTTCATCTTCACTTACTACCGGAGTACTAGAAGTTATATTTTGTGAATTATCACTAGTTGGACTATTTTCACTGATAGAACTCTCATTAACCACTTCATTTTCAGTAGTTGTAACATTATTGTTACTAATAGTCTCTGATATATCAGTTTCATAATTATAAATACTATTCTCAGTTGTATTAGTATAACTGTTAATATCTAGTCCATAACAACCAGTAGCCAAAAGTGAAAATGCTAATAAACTAGTAGAAACCAATTTAAGTTTAGTTCTTTGAATTTTAAAATTGTATTTTTTCATATAATTCTCCTTAATTGCGATTTATCTTATCATATATATATATTAATTACAACAGAAGAAAGCTCCATCGACTTTAAAGTTAACATCCGTTTTATGACTAACCCACCATAATTGTGATGGGGCATTACTACAAACATACTTTAGTGTATACCATTTTGTACCATTACCACATTTGTTAAGTGTTGTAAGGGTAGAACTATATCCTTCAAATTTATAATGTTCAGAAATTTGATAATTAGAAGTATCACTACTGTACAATTCACAACTTCCACTATATCCGGAAACTCCAGCCCAACCCTGACATGATGCATCATTTTCCTTAACCCTACACATATTATCATTGGCGTAAATAAAACCTTTACTTCCACATGTACTACTTGGATTTTGTGTACCATCATGAATAGTTGAACAATCTGGACCATTACTACACTTATTTCCAACTGTACTATTATTGTTACCAGATGTATGATCAACAACTTGTACAGCAGGAGCACTATCAGAAATACTAACTCTTATTCTTAATTCTCTTTTACCTTCAAGATTATTAAGTGCAGTTACGTAAGCTATTCTGTTACCAGGAGTCTCTAAAGTTTCATCAATCTTCGCACCAGAATACCACTTAACATAATTAGGGTCATCAGCAACATTCCAAGTGTCAAAAACACGACCTACTGATGTCCTAAAACCAAATCCATTACTATAAGCTATTTGTGAGAAACCAGTATCATATCTATATATTTCGAAATAATAGTTATAATTTACTGTATTTAGATTATCATATCCATCATTATATATTGGACCACTTATTAAATCACCTTTAGTTCCATCTGAATTAAGTTTATAAACATATAAAACAGTATTAGGCTTTGTTCTATCAATAGTAATTACGTGATCATTCCATGAACATGAACCCATATTAGTACTTGTACATCCAGATGGTGTTAATATTGATGTATTACCAGCAGCATCTGTTGCTTGTGCGCCAAATCCAGTCATTAATGCATGTTCATTAGCAACTGTTAATGTATATTTTGCATTTGCAAAATTACTTGTAACTGTACTCATTATATTATTATCCCCACTATTAAAGTGAATGTTATTTAAACCACTTTGATCATCAGAACAATTAGCATAGAAGTCAACAAATGTATTTGTTGCATGTATATATGTTGATACTGATCCAGGTGTATATGTATCTCCAGTTCTTAGTGTAGTACTTAAATTAAAGTTATTTGCATCAGTATAGTAAACTCTCCATCCATGTCCTTCACTTCTTCCAGAACCACTTAAATTATGTTTAGTTGTAGGTGTACATACTGGTGGAGTTGCATCTTTATAATATGTTGTTGAACAACTTCCAGTGTTACCTGCATTATCTATAACATAACCATAATATCCTCTACCTGAAGATGGAGTGTCATTACTTATAGTCCATGTATAACGATTATCATATGAAGGACTATTTGTTGAACTTGTAGTAATTGTGGAATTTGCAATTCCAGAATTACTATCATTTCTATTTATTTTAAAGTCTACATTAGATATATACCAGTTACCATTACCTTTTGTTCCACTTGTTACTTCAAATGAACATGTTGGTGCTGTTGAATCTATTTTTAATCCACCAGTATTACATGAATTTGTATTACCAGCTTTATCTTTAGCCCATCCATAATATGTTACCGAATTACTATCACTAGCAGTTAAACTAGTTGTATTATTATAATTTGCAGAGTTAGATGTTGTAATACCTTTACCATTTAATCCACTACCTGTATCAGTTGTAGTAAGTGTAATAGTAGGTTTAGTTTTATACCAACCACTATCGCCATCTGCAGATTTATTAGTTGCTATAGAACATGTTGGAGGAGTTGAGTCTTTTTTGGCAGCAAAACTACATGTACCTTTATTTCCTGCATTATCTTCAACAAATCCATAGAATGCTTCTCCACTTTCACTAGTTTCTTTAGCAATTGAATATGTGTGTTGGAAATTGTTATAGTTTTCTTCACTTTCTCTACCAAAACCAAAATGTTTTAGTCCACTATTAGTTCCAGCAGCTCCGCCATCATCACTTTTTGTCATTGATACAGTAATATTAGATTTAAACCATCCATTTTCTCCCTCAGTACCAGATCCAGTAATAGTACATGTTGGTGCAGTATTATCTATACGTGCTAAATGAATACTAGATCCATCAGCTAAATTTCCTAAATAATCGATTGCACATACATTAACAGTTATACCAGTTGCATCTAAGCTTCCAGTATATGTATATGTTTGAATATTACCTGGTACACCAGCTTGACCCATAGTGTTATCAGTAAGTAAGTCTGTACATGGTCTTGTACCAACATATATTCTTTTAATACCTACACCATCTTTATCTGTTGCATAGATATATATTGTTTTACTTTTTCTCCATTTACTATCTTCTTGTCCAGTACCTAATCTTAATTTGTCTTTATAGATTACTGGTTTTTCATTATCGTATTTATAAACAATGCTTGCTTCATAATTACTTCCAGAAGAAAGTAAATAATTAACATAATATTTGGCATTATAATATGTTGTTTCACTAGTCGTATGAGTATTAGTTGGATAATTAGTAATTACATCTGTATTTTTATTCCAGATGAATTTTGACTCAGCTTTATTTTCATTAATATTATTAATATTTGCTGTTAAATCAAGTTGTTGATTTGTCCATCCTTTATAAATTGCAGGATACTCATCTCCTGAATTTAAATAATATATTTCATTACTTGCAGCAGAATATTCTTTTGTAGTACCAGCAAGTTTAGCACTTAAAGATAAGTTTCCTGCAAACACATCTAAATCTGATGCATCACAAGTACCATTTTTTCTATGGTCACCTTCTAATAGTTCTGCTTTTAAGTTTCCTTTTTCATCTTCAGTTATAGCAATTATATAACAGTTTAATGGTTCACCTGTTCTTGGATCATATATATCTCCATTAGGTTTATCAGGATCTGTTATACCCGTTGTTACAAGAGTATCAACAAAAATAACTTTATCTCCGGATTTTGATGCATATTTAACTGCATCTGCTTCAAGGATAGTTTTTAAGTTATCATATTGCTTATTTGTAATTTTCTTTTTAATTCCAGTATATGTAAGGGTACTAAGAAGTAAGATTACAGCAATTATTACGATAGTTGCAATTAACTCGACTAAAGTAAAACCCTTTTTATTACTATTTTTAGACATAAGTATCCCTACCCTTACTATATAGTTTACTATTATCATTATAAAATACTTTACTTTAACGTGCAAATAAAAACACATTTTTAAATAAAAAATGTGTCAATTTTAATTATTAATAAGTGATCTTTGAAATGTATTAGTTGTGGATGGAACTTCGTCCCATCTTAAATCAATATTGTTACTATTATAGTAATTATTGATTTCATCAACTATATCATTATATGTAATAAACATATTATTAGATAAGTCTGAAACATACTTATTGTATTTAAGAATTAATATCATGTTTAGTATATCATCATCAATTATATAATTTCCCGAAGTGTATAAGCCAGCAGCATAATTTAAAGAGAATGTTGATAAATCAATGTTATAAGCATTTTTGAATACTTCGCTTGAGATTTCTTCGCCAAGTTTTATGTTATTAATTGTTAAAAAATTTAGAAAAGTGTCATCACAAAATGTGCTTGGATTAACTATTTCTCCATATTCCATAATTGAAAGATTAATTGATGTTTGAGCAGAAGGAATTGCAGTATTAAATACGTAAGAATCAAGAACATTAGTTGTTTTAACTCCACATTGTTCATCAGTTTTTTTACTTTCTCGGTTCATAATTTCAAATTTTCTTAAATTATCTTCTAAAATTTGACGTATCTCTTCATCACAATTCGTATCATCTACTTTTTCAGCATTAGAAGTTGATGGAAAAGAACACGAAGAAAGAGCAGCAACTAATGTACCACATGCTAAAACTAAAGTTATTTTTTTCTTAGTTTTGTAATTCATCATATAATTCTCCCCATAAATATATTATATACCTTTATACGTCATAAAAAAAGAAGTAAATATTACTTCTTTTTAAATACCCATTCTCTTAGAATAAAAAAATTAGCAATAAATATTACAGTATCAACAATTAATTTGATTATAGTTGGTGAAAAACTAAATACATGTGTAGATAACAAGTCTACTGAGAAACCTGATACAAACATCATTATTACTACCAACATAAAGTATTTAATAATTGCAAATCTTGGTTGATTCTTAAATACGAATTTTGAATTAACAATATAATTGTATAAACTTGATATAACACGCGCCATAACTGTTGATATGATTATTTTATTATTTATTGATGAAGGTAAAACCTTCATAAATATTGCAAATAATAGTATGTCAAGAGCAAATGATGATATTGCTGAGAAAATATATTTTATGAATAACTTATATATTCTAATTGAATCCTTTATTGGATTAAAATGACTTTCTGAATTGTCATTTATATATATTGTTTCAATTGTAACTTCTTTTATTGGAATATTTTTTTCTTTGCACTCTATAAGAGTATTTGTTTCATATTCAAATCTTTCTCCAGTTGTTGCTAAAAATTTTTTAGCTACTTTTAAAGACATGCCTCTTAATCCGGTTTGAGTATCTGATACATTTAGACCTATAAATATTTTAAATATAGCTCTTGTTATAATATTTCCATATCTACTTCTAAATGGTACATTACTTTTCTTGAAATCTCTACATCCTAAAACATAGGAATCTTGATGCTTTATAGTTTCTTTAGCTACTTTTAATATATCATCTACAGTATGTTGTCCATCCGAATCAGCTGTTACAATAGCTTTAGCATCAGGATAATTATTAAGAATGTAATTAAGCGCAGATTTTAAACTTCTACCTTTACCATAATTAATATGGTTTTTAAGTAGAACAACTTTATTCTTTTCAAATGATTTAAAATAATCATCATATTCCTTTTTAGATCCATCATTAACAACAACAATATTAGGAAAAACTTTTACAAGTTTTTCCATGAATGTTGACATAATTTCTTTATTTGGATCAAGCGCTGGAATTAAAACAATGATGTCTTTATTCTTCATTTAACTTCCCCCTAAATAGATTCCATAGATATAAGTTTCCAAGAATCATTATAATATACAAATGATAATCTATCATTCATTTCCATAACTCTGTCTTCACCTTTAACTGTCATGTTTTTCTTTAAATTAACATCTACAGAGAAAGCTTTATCAGAATATATTACAAAATTTGATAATTTTTCATCAGTGAATGTAGGATTTTTTAGTGTGTGTCTTGATGTAAATGTAATATCTATTCCATGTGCCCAATCATAAGCCATCTTATATAAATCTGTTCCTTCGATTAGATAACCTTGTAGAGTACTAAATCCATGTGAATAACCATTTAAATCATCAGTTAGGAATAAGCTGTATTTTTCAGCGATACCTAAGATATCAATATCAGTAACTAATTTAGCTTTCGCTTCATCTACACTATCAGTTTTATAATAAACATTTTCAAGCGTAATTTTCCCATCTTTAACAACTGTTTTAACAGTTTTACCAGCACCGTCTTTTACTTCTACTTTAGGTTTTTCAACTAAACCAGTAATAGCATAAGTATTAAACTTTTTAAGATCTGTAAATTGAGCAAAGATTTTAGTTACATCATTTTCGCCTTCAGTAAATTCTTTTACTTCTTTTCCATTAATATATAATTTATAATCCTCTGGAATGTAAGCATTTACTGAATATAATCCTTCTTCAATATGTGATTTAATATCAACTAATTCCCATTTAGAATAGTTAAGAATTTTTATTTTAGTTACATCACCTTTATTTTTTAATTTGATCGTTAATACTTTTTTACCTTTATGGAAAATATCATAAATAGGTTTTTTCTTATCTTTAGAATCTTTGTTTAATTCATATTTAATATTCTTTTTATCCTCTAGTGCTTTATCAATAGCTTTGATGATATCTTTTTTACTAGATAGTTTTTCATATTTATTAACTTCTAGTTTTTTATCATCAACAACATCTACTAGATCCTTATATGATAAATCAGCAACACTATCTTTAATGAAGTTACCAACTTCATATTTTTCATAATCTTTTAAAGCGCATAGTACATATATTAAAAGTACTAGTACCAATACTGCAAGAACTGAAGAATATATAAGTAAAGATTTTTTATATAAAGACATTGGTTTTCTTTGTTTCTTTTCCATTACTCATCACCTCTTACAACAAATGCAGTTGGTATTTTCCATGAAGAATTTGAATAATACATTGTAACGCTAGATTTTAAATATTCTCCATTATAATACATTGTAGTAGATGAACCACCATCTAAGTTAGCAGCATTAACTGCTCCATAACTATCCATAACTTCAATTAAGTCAGATGCAGAGGCTCCTAGATGAGCTCCATCTCCACGTCCATCAGTAACTAAAAGCAATATGGTTCCATCTTTTCTTTGACCAATAGCAGTTCTTGGATTTTTTCCACTTCCAAGACCATTAAGTTCTCTTTTTTCACCATTTATTATTAATTTAACAAAATGGTTATTTTTATCTGAATATTCATCTTGGAATGTAACAGCATCTCTTATACCTTCCGTTTTTACAATATTTTCAACTTCAAATTTACTCTTGTGAGTAACTTCTATAATTCTTAGTAAATTATTATTATCAAGACCAATTAAATAAAGTCCATTATATCCACCAGTATTGTTATATTGAATTTCACCTTTGCTTACAACAACTCCAATAGGATATCCACCTTTATTTCCAGTTGAAACATAAAGTCCACCATTAACTCCACCAATGGCACCACTATTTTTTACAAGTTTATCAAGTTCTTGGCCATATTCTCCCCAAGGATAAGTTGTTGCTAAGAATACTTTAGAAGGGTCTGATATAATCATCATTTTTCCTCTAAAAGATCCACCTTTTACCTCTTCAATTTTAATAGCTTCTTTTTCTTTAGTATCATCAATAATAATTAAACTTGTATCTACTTCAGCATCCATGTCTTTAAGAGAATTATTTTTAACTATTTGCTTAACTGTAGACTTGCTTAAAAAGATTCTAACAGCAAATTTAGCTTGTCCAGTTTCAAGCATAGTAGTAACAAACATATCTCTTGCACTCTTGCTTGGCCCATGACAAAACATAAATACAATAAGTAGTACAGCCACTACAAAAGCTAGTAGTGTAACACCTATAAAAGAGAATACTTTTCCTATAATAATTAATACCTTTTTCATTACTTCAACTCCGAACTACGATATATATAAATAATATCAAAAACTCATGATTTATTCAATCATGAGTCCCTATTTTTTTATATATTTTTAGACGTTAAATCTAAAGTAACAAATATCTCCATCTTGCATGATGTAATCCTTACCTTCAAGACGAAGTTTTCCAGCTTCTTTAACCTTTTTTTCATCCCCAAGTGATTCTAAATCAGAAAAACTCATTACTTCAGCTTTTATAAATCCTTTTTCAAAGTCTGTGTGGATAATACCCGCACATTTTTTTGCATTCATACCTTTTCTAAATGTCCATGCCCTAACTTCATCTGGGCCAGCAGTAAAATATGTAGCAAGTCCAAGTAAATTATATGTAGCGAAGATTAGTTTATCAAGACCACTATTTTTTATTCCCATTTCTTCTAAGAAAACTTTCTTATCTTCATCTGGAAGTTCCGCAAGTTCGCTTTCCATCTTTGCACACATAAGTATTACTCCAGCATTTTCTTTCGATGCATATTCTTTTACCAAATCGGTATAAGAATTATGACCGGTAACAGCTGTTTCCTCATCAACATTTGCTGCATAAATTAATGGTTTTAACGTAATAAAATTAAATGGTTTTAAAACTAAAACTTCTTCTTCATCAAATTCAAGTAATCTAAGTGCTTTATTATTTAAAAGAGCTTCTTTAGCTTTTGTTAACGTAGCCACTTCAAATAAAGCATCTTTGTCTTTAGTTGTTTCAGCCTTTTTTTGTATTTTTTCTATTCTAGATTCTATAATTTCTAAATCTGATAATATTAATTCCACATTGATTATTTCTATATCACGAATTGGATCAGTTTTACCCTCAACATGAGTAATATTTTCATCATCAAAGCATCTTACGACTTCAACAATTGCATCTACTTCTCTAATATGTGATAAGAACTTGTTTCCTAAACCCTCACCTGATGAGGCTCCCTTAACTAATCCTGCAATGTCAGTAAATTCAAATGTCGTTGGAACAGTACTTTTAGGAACATATAATTCCTCTAAAAATTCTAATCTAGAATCTGGTACTGTAACGATACCAACATTGGGATCTATAGTAGCAAAAGGGTAATTTGCCGCTAATATATTCTTTTTTGTTATTGCGTTAAATAGTGTTGATTTACCAACATTAGGTAATCCAACTATGCCAGCTTTAAGCGACATATTAAAACCTCCTTTATTTTATTTATTATAGAACTGGTGATCCACCAACTCCAATTGGAAGACCTATAACATACCATAAAATGATAATAATTAAAAGTACCAATCCAGTTGCTAAACTATATGGCAATTGATGTTTTAGTGAAGCAAATAAACTAACTGGTCTAGATTTTTGATTATATTTTTCTAAATATGCTAAATATATAACAAAATATGCAAACATTGGAGTAAGACCGATAGTCACGCATTCACCAAAGCGATATATTACTTGTGTGAATTCTGGAGATATACCAGCATTCATACATACAGGAACAACTATTCCACCAAGTATTGACCATTTTAATATTGATGATGGTAAAAATAGTGTTGATATTGCACTAATTATAAATAATGTGAATATAAGCATGAAACCTGAGAAGTTTCCATTACCAATAAAGTTTGCTAAGCTAGCAACAATATATGTCCCGATATTTGTTTGCTTAAATATACTAACAAATGTAGCAGCAAAGAATATAAGTACTAATATCTTTCCTGTTCCATCTAGTGAATGACCTAAGGCATCACTAAAGTCTTTGTTATTTTTAATTGTTTTAGCTCCTATTCCATAGAAGAAACCGAATATAACAAATAACATTGTTACGATAAACACGAATCCATTACTAAAAAATGAATTATAACTAAATAGTTTATCTATATAAAATACTTGACTATAATCAAGTAACTTACCAGAAAATGGCAATCCTGGAATAATATTATATGCAAATATAATTAAATAAATAAATCCTGCAACTAGTGCAAATATTAAACCTCTTTTTTCAAGTTTTCCAACTTTAAATTCTTCTTCATCTTCTTTTACTTCAAATTCATATTTAGCAAGTTTTTTTGCAGTATATTCTTCTGATATTTTTGTAATTAGTAAACTTACTGCAATAATAGCAGCTACCATTATGAACATAAATGAGAATGTAGATAGTTTATAGCCTGGATCAAGGATACCTGCACCAAGCATTGTATGTGTTAATACCGAACTATCAATACTTGTTAAAAATACGCTTAATCCACTACCACAAGTAAGTGCTGCAAATGCGGTAACTATACCGATTGCGGGATTTCTTTTACCATACATATATAATACTCCAGCTAGCGGAATCATTACTACATATGATAAATCTCCTATTAAACTAAGTAGTACACATATTAATACTAAAGCAAAAGTAACTGTTTTCTTTTTAGCTTTTTTTGTTAAAAGTGTAATGGCAGTTTTTAGAAAACCACTCTTTTCCATAATACCAAAACCAATAAGTATAATTATTAAACTACTTAGTGGAGTAAATGAAATAAAATTCATTACTGTATTAGTAAATATGTATTTAAGTCCACTTAAACTTAAAAGAGAATTAACTTGAACAGTTGTTGGAGTATATTCTAGTAGATTTGGATCTACCTTGTTATATGTTGTTTGAGCTCCTAAAAAAGATAAAACACCGCTTAATAGTATAGCTATTCCACACATAATGATTAGTGTCATTATTGGATGGAGTGTCATTTTTTCATGGAACTTATGTCTATTTTTGAACATCTTCACACACTACTTTCTTTAATTTTCTTTCAAACTCTAGTCTATCAAGCATAACTTCTCGACCGCAGTTATTACATTTAATTTTTATATCAACCCCAACACGAGTAATTGTCCATAAGTTTGATTGACACGCATGAGGTTTTTTCATGATAACTTGATCATTTAATTTATAATTATTTTGCATCATGTACCTCTATTTGCGTATATGGTATTTTTACTTTATTTTTGTCATACTCGTTTTTTATAATAATTAAAGCTTTTCTTTTTACAACCCATCTTTTATCTTGTGGGCAATGTATTTTGATTAAATAATCAATATGACTTGATGAAAAGTTTTCTATTCCTAAATAGCAAGATTCTTCATCAGCTTCAGTTTCTTCAATTATTTTCTTTATTGCGCCTTCTAATACCTTACTTACTTTTTCTTCCTTCTCTTCATAAGCAGTTGGAATAGTAAGCATTAAATTAGAAGATTTTTGACTTAAATTCTTAATTTTATCAATATTTCTATTTGCAATTGAATATGTATCACCATTAAAAGATCTTATCTTAGTAGATTTTAATCCAAATTCTACTACTTCGCCAGTAAATCCATCATATTCAACAATATCACCAATAATAAAGTAGTTATCTAAAATAATTGAAAGACCACTTATTAAATCTTTTAAGAAATCTTGAAGAGCAAGGCCTAAAACAACTCCTGCAACCCCGATACCTGCTACTAGGCTTTTAGTATCTATACCATACGCTTCAAGTATAAAGCAAATTACAACTACGAATAGTACATATTTAAATATATTTTCTGCCAGTTTAATGATAGTGCGTTTTTTTTTCTTTTCAAAAGACGATTTGCCACCTTTAACTAAGCAACGAATTATTATTTTAAATATATTATAAATAATAATTCCTACCGCAACAGCAAAAGCAGATTTAACTAAGGCATTTTTTTCTATTAAATCAAAGATTTCTTTCATATTAATCACCATCTAAGGAAATATTAATGATTTCAAGAATTCTTTCTAAGTCTTTTTCAGAATCAAAAGGAATTTCTATTTTGTTACTTTTAATCTTAACCTTAGTTCCAATCTTTTCTCTCATTGCATTTTCAAATATATTGTATAAAGGTGGATTGTTTCTAACAATTTTGTTTTTCTTAGTATAATCTTTTTCTTTTACTAAGTTTTCTGTTTCTCTAACACTTATCCCATCTCTAACAATTTTAGTTGCAAGAGTATCTATTAATTCATCATCTTCAAGTTTGCTTAAAACTCTAGCATGACCCATTGATAATCTACCGCTTGATACAAGTTCAGTAGTAAATTTAGGAAGCCTTAATAAACCAAGAATATTTGTTATATAGCTTCTACTTTTACCAAATTTTTCTGCAACTTCTTCTTGAGTGAAATTACGAAGTCTAATTATATTTTCGTATGATAATGCTTCCTCAATAGGGTTTAGGTTTTCTCTTTGAATATTTTCAACAAGAGCAATTTCCATCATATCATTATCATCAAAATCTTTTATAATTGCAGGTATAGTTTTTAAACCAGCTATTCTTGCAGCTCTAGTTCTTCTTTCACCAGCAACTAATTCATAACCCTTAATAGATTTTTTAACAATGATAGGTTGAATAACACCAAACTCAGCTATTGATTTAGCTAATTCATTTAATGATTCTTCATTAAATACCTTTCTTGGTTGATAAGGATTAGCACGTACCTCATCAAGATTAATTTCAACAACATCACCAGTTGAAGTTGCGTCATTAACGATTTGCTTTTCAAACTTATCAAAATCAATTACTGAATCTGAAAATAATTGTTCTAAACCTTTCCCTAAAGCTTTTCTTTTATTATTCGTTTCCATCTCTCTCAATCACTTCCTTTGCTAAATTTGCATAAGCCTGTGTGGCTCTACTTTCAGGGTCATATACATTTATTGGTTTTCCATGGCTTGGAGCTTCAACTAATCTTACAAGTCTTGGAATTATTGTATTAAATGTTTTATTTTTAAAATATGATCTTACTTCTTCAATTACGCTTAAACCAATGTTTGTTCTTCCATCAAGCATTGTAAGAAGAACACCCTCTATTCTTAAGTTAGGATTTAAACTTGATTGAACCATAATTATTGAATTTAAAATTAAACTAACACCATCAAGTGCATAATACTCACATTGTACCGGAATTATTACTGAATCACTAGCAACAAGCGCATTCATTGTTGTAATTCCAAGTGATGGCATACAATCTATAATAATATAATCAAATTCATCTCTTATTTCACCAAGAAACATTTTAAGTTGCTCATTTTGATGAAACCCTTTATCTTCAAACATTTTTTTAACAAACTCTACTTCAACACCAGCTAGGTTAATTGTTGATGGAAGTAAATATAATCCATCAAATGGAGTTTTAATAATTGAAGATTTAATTGGACATCTTCCTGTAATAACTTCATAAACATCATTTTCAAAATCGCTGTTAGAATAACCTAGACCTGTTGTTGCATTTCTTTGAGGGTCTAAATCAACTAAAAGTGTCTTTTTTCCAAGCTTACCTAAAGCAGCAGCTAAATTAACTGAAGTTGTAGTTTTTCCAACTCCACCTTTTTGATTTACTAACGAAATAATTTTTGCCATAATAGCCACCTCTTCACAGATATTTCAACTATTAGTTATTTTATCATAAAATTAAAAGTTTGTCTTTATTTTTCAATATAAAAAAAGCCATTATTTAATGGCTTTTTATTTATAATTCTTTATTGCTTCTTCTAACTCTTCTTGAGTCATTTTAGTATAACCTTTTATTTTTAGTTCTTTAGCAATAATACGTAGATTTTTTAGTTCATTATCACTATCTGAATCTTCACTTGAAGTATTATTTAAGCAATCAAGTGAATTAGTTGCAACAATTGATTCAATTTGTTCTTTAGTAAGTGTTTCATTTTTAACTAATGCTTCACTTAATAAATTAACAAGTCCTTTATTTTCTTTAATAATCTTTTTAGCTTTTTCATAACATCTTTCGATGATTTCTCTAGTAGCTTTATCAATTTCTAAAGCAACTTGATCAGAAAAGTTCTTAGTTTTCCCGTAGTCTCTTCCTAAGAAAACACCTTCAGATTTTTGCTCATATTGCATTGGGCCTAAATCACTCATACCATATTCAGTAACCATACTTCTTGCAATATTTGTTGCTTTTTTAAAGTCATCAGATGCACCCGTTGTGATTTCACCTAAGAATATTTCTTCACTAGCGCGTCCACCTAATAATCCAGTAATAGATGCTTCTAGTTCTCTTTCAGTTGCAATTCCTATTTTTTCTTCTTTAGGAAGCATCATTGTATAGCCTCCAGCAACACCACGAGGAATAATAGTAATTTTATGAACCTCATTAGCATCCTCTAATTTTATACCAATAACAGCATGTCCTGCTTCATGATAAGAAACTAATTTCTTTTCTTTATCAGTTATTTTTCTAGATGTTTTGGCAGGTCCCATTAATACACGGTCAGTTGCTTCATCAATTTCATCCATAGAAATATCTGATCTATTACGTCTAACTGCAAGTAGTGCAGCTTCATTAAGTAAGTTTTCAATATCAGCTCCACTAAATCCTGGAGTTCTTTCAGCAATATTTTGTAAGTTAACATCTTTAGCTAAGATTTTATTTCTAGCATGTACTTCTAATATAGCTTTTCTTTCTTTAGAATCTGGAAGTGATACAGTAACTTGTCTATCAAATCTTCCTGGTCTAAGTAAAGCTGGGTCAAGTACGTCTGGTCTATTTGTTGCAGCAATAATAATTATACCTTCATTTGCTCCAAAGCCATCCATTTCAGTAAGTAATTGGTTAAGTGTTTGTTCACGTTCGTCGTGTCCACCACCAAGTCCTGTGCCTCTTTGACGACCAACAGCATCTATTTCATCGATAAAGATTAAGCATGGTGCATTTCTTTTAGCTTCCTTAAACATATCTCTAACACGTGATGCACCAACACCAACAAATAGTTCAACGAAATCTGAACCACTTATATAATAAAATGGTACATTTGCTTCGCCAGCAACTGCTTTAGCAAGTAAAGTCTTACCAGTTCCTGGAGGGCCTACAAGTAAAACTCCTTTTGGAATTCTAGCACCAAGCTTTTGGAATCTTTTGGGATTTTTTAAGAAATCAATAAGTTCTTCAACTTCTTCTTTTTCTTCTTTTAATCCAGCTACATCCTTAAACTTAACTTGAAAATTTCCATCGTTAAGTCTAGCTTTAGATTTTCCAAAATCCATACTATTCTTATTTGTACTTGCAAGTTTTCCAAATAATATATAGGCTGCAAATACAATAATAACTATTGGTAAAATATTTACTATTATATATAAAATTGAACTAGATCCAGGATCAGATTCAGTTTTATATTCTTTTCCTAAATTATTTGCATAATCTGTAATTATAGATAAATCTTTTTCTAATACTTTAGCCTTAAAACTCTCACCTTTATGATAATCATTTAATTTACCTTCAATAATATAAATGCTTTCACTTTGTTTTGGTGTAATTTTGATTGAAGTAATAGTTTCTTTATTTACTTCCTTAATTAGTTGACCACTTGTTAAATTGTGTACTTCTTTACTACCATAATTTAAAAAGTACATAACTCCTACAAATATTAATGCAATTACTAAATAAGGATATAAATTTTTTAATATTCCGTTTTTGTTTTTTGCTTTCACTTTTATTTCTCCTTACAAGTCAGTATTATATCATACTTTTCATCTTTTTCTTTAGCAAACTTTGATTTTTTTACTCCAGGTATCCACAAAATAGTATTATTGCTATCAGTTAGAAGCGGATATATATTCCTTCTTTCTTTGCTGATCTTACTATTCGTGAAAATATCGCTTAATTTCTTTTTGCCGCGTAAATTAAGTACTTCCATATAATCTCCATTACGCTTATATCTTAGTTTAAGCGGTAAAGATATATCGTTATATGATAAAGCAATTGTATTATTACTTTTATCATATTTATTAGTAGTGTGGATACAAAAATTATCATTTTCAAATTTATCAATAAATTCCACATCTAAATAATCATTTTGTATTTTATTTTTTTTAAATATCAATCTATCATATTCTTTTCCAAAAATATATCCATTTGGAAGATTAATTAATGTGTTAGTTTTTTTATTCTTAAGTGCATTTAACATGTCACAAAACAAATTATCTGTTATTGGTAAGTAATCCACATATTGCACGCTAACAATTAATTCACTAATTATGGTTTCTATTTGTAATTCTGGAAGATTGATAAGCTTACTGACAATTATATTATTCTCATCATCAACAATATTATTTAAACTCTTACATGCATCATTACGCACATATTCATAATATTTGCTTAATTCCTCACTGAACTTTAAATATTTAAGATGAAGATTTTTATCTTCTTCTTTAATTAGTGGAATTATATTATTTCTATATCTGTTTCTTGTGTAGTCATCAGAAAAATTTGTTTTATCAATTCTATATGGAATATTATTCCTTTTATCATATTCTTCTAATTCTTTTTTGGTTTTATTAATTAATGGTCTGATTAACAAAATATCTTCCCAATTAGATACTTCTTTAAAACCTATGTATCCCTTTATATTACTTCCTCTAGTTAATCTCATTAAAATGGTTTCAATTAAATCATCACCATGGTGTGCAGTCATAATATAATTTGCATTATATTTATCTTTTATATTTCTAATAAACTCATATCTGATTTTTCTAGCATCTTCATGAAAGTTTACTTTTTCATGGTAATTATCAATTTCATAGAGTTCAAATATATCATTATTTTTTTTAGCATATTCTTCAACCATTAAGGCTTCTTCATCTGATTCTTTTCTAACTTTATGATTAACGTGAGCCACAATTACTTTTAAATTTAAATCTTTTTTGATGTTGTTCACAACTGAAAGAAGAGCCATGGAATCTGGTCCACCGCTGCATGAAACAATTACTGTTGAATTTTTATTAATTAATTTAATTAACTTAGTTTCTTCTTCTTTCATATTAATCACCACAAATATTTATGTATTTTATATCATTTTATATATAAGTTCAATTAGTTATTTTCCTGAAGTTAACATACTTTCAATAAAACCATCAATTTCACCATTAAACACCTTTTCTGGTTGAGTGGATTCAAAGTTTGTTCTATGATCCTTTACAAGTTTATATGGTTCTAAAACATAACTTCTTATTTGACTACCAAAATTAATGCTTGATGAATCTTTTACTTCATCTAGTAGTTTCCGATTCTTTTCAAGTTCAATTTGGTATAGTTTATTCTTAAGTAAGTGCATCGCTTTATCTTTATTTAGTAATTGACTTCTTTCTGTTTGACAGGTAACAACTGTTTTCGTCGGAATATGAGTTATTCTAACAGCGCTGTTTGATGTGTTAACTGATTGTCCGCCAGCACCTGAAGAATGGTATACATCAATTTTTAAATCTTCATCTTTGATGTCTATATTAATGTCTCCATCAAACTCTGGAGTAACACTTATTGATGCAAAAGATGTATGTCTTCTTTTATTTGAATCAAAAGGCGATATTCTAACAAGTCTATGAACCCCTTGTTCATTTTTTAAGTATCCATATGCATACATACCACTAATAAATAATGTTGCACTTTTAATACCGGCTTCGTCACCTTTTTGAAGAGATATTATTTCATACTTAAAACCTTTTCTATCACAGTATTTCTCATACATATCTAAAAGCATACTTGACCAGTCACAGCTTTCTGTACCTCCTGCTCCTGGATGGATATCTAAATAACAATTTAAAGAATCATACTTTCCTGATAAATATATCTTTTTAGAATACTCTTTAACTCTTTCCTCTATTTTATTTACCTCTATTTCTCTTTCTTCATCAGAAAGTAAATCTAAAAGTTCTTTTAAATCTTTAACATCATTTAAAAAAGATTCATATTCATTTATTTCTTTTTTTAAATCACTAACTTTTTGACATATCAAATTCGCAGATGATTGATCATCCCAAAAAGATGCAGAACTCATCTTGGTTTCATTAATGCTTAGTTCTTCTTTTTTTGACTCAATGTCAAAGAGACCTCCCAGTATTAAGTATTGTCTCTAATAATGCTTCTAATCTTGATTTATAATCCATAAAAATCAACCTCGGGTATATTATACCAAATAATAAAAAATATTGACGATTTTTTATTCGTCAATATTTTTAATGTCTATTTTTTGTAGGAGCATACTTTAAAATATCATCTTTATGTTCTTCGGTGAATTTGATGATGTTGAAATATATTTTATTAATATCTTTTTTTGATAAGTAATCTGTTTTTGCTCCAACTTTATCAAACGCTATACAATCTAATTTGCATTCACTTTTATGATATACATTAACATATTCGTTTTGTTTTTCTTCGTCCGTTAAATCTAACCCTAACAAAATAGCTTTATTTGTTGGTAATGTATAAAGCAAATGCTGAACTATATAAAATAAAGCTCTCTTTTTTTCTTCAAATTTTTGAATTTCTGTAAGTTCCATATAATAACCTCCCTGTTTTATATATTATTTATTATTCATTTCTCTAATCGCAATAGTTGCAGCAATTGATCCATCACTACATGCTGTTGTTAATTGTCTTAATTCTTTTTGCCTTGTATCTCCTGCAACATATATGCCCTGTACTTTTGTGTGTACACCATCTGCACTTTCAATGTATCCTAATTTGTCTAAATCTACAATGTTTTTAAATATGTCATTTTTTGGTTCCTGTCCTACAGATATAAATACCCCATCTACATCTATAATTCTATCACTATCTCCAGTTGAAATCTCAATGCCTGTAACTAATTCACTTCCAATAATTCTTTTAACTACAGCATTTATGATTATTTCAACATTGTTTAAACTATTTACTTCTTCTTGTTCCTTTTCAGTGGCTCTAAATTCATCTCTTCTATGTATTAAATATACTTTTGATGCTAGATTAGATAAATATATAACATCTTCAAATGCAGCATTTCCACCGCCAATAACTGCTACAGTTTTACCTTTAAAGAAATTACCATCACATGTTGCACAGTACGAAACACCTTTACCAATATATTCTTTTTCACCTTCAATATTTAATTTACGATTATCCGACCCAGTTGCAATAATGATGGCTTTAGCGTTATATGTACCCTTATTTGTAGTGACATTTTTATTTTCATCTATTCTAAGTACTGTTTCATATTTTACTTCACCATTTAAATCCTTAACTTGATTATATAAGTTTGTTGCAAAATCAAAACCTGATATTAATTTAATTCCAGGATAGTTTTCAACCTTGCTTGCTTTTATAATTTGTCCACCATAAGATTTAGCTTCTAAAATCAATACTTTTTTATTTGCACGTAGTGCATATAAAGCCGCTGTTAATCCCGCAGGTCCAGCACCAACTATGATAATGTCGTACATAAAATCACTCCTATATAACTAATACAATTTTACTTAATTTTATTTTGATTAATGACTAAAGTCAATAAAAAAAGACTACTTATGTAGCCTTTATTTACTCGCTATTTTTCTGACTCTTCTAATATGATTAGATTGGGTTGGTACAAGATCATCAATTATAACTTGTCTATCTAGTATTTCATAGTTAACTAAATCAGAATATAATTCGTTAACTACATAATTTACTGGAAAATATTTACTTTCGGTTCTTTTTACAGAAACGAAGAATGAATTAAGTTCTCTGTCAGATTTACTTTTTGAAAATGTAACTTTATAACCATTTTCTTCCTTTGAAACTCTAAACTTACTAGCCTTATTTTCATCAAAGTCTTCAGATAATAATACAATATCATTATTATCAAGAACTTTATTTTTTAAATTTTCTTTTTTATTTAATACTTTATGTGTTAATTGATAAAATTTATCAAATATATCATATAAAAGATCTTCTTCTTTAGATATAAAGAAATCTACGTCGGTTATTTCATCATTTTGAGCATTAAAAAAGCCAATATATAATTTACCATTAGCTCCCAAAGTAACGAAAAATTCTCCCATATTATTTTTTAAGCAAACTTCATTTTTATGATTATCATTTTTTTGAACATACACGTTCATACTACGCACCACCCTCTAGAATAGATTATATCATAAGAGAAAATAAAAAATATAGATTTTTTTATAAATCTATATCTTTATTTTCTAAATCTTTATCGACCAATAGTTCGTGAATTTCTTCTTCTTCGCTTTCTAAATAGACATCTTCAATTCTATCAACTCGACATTTTTCAGAAGTTAAAATGGCGTCAACTTTATTTACAGCATCTTGTAAATCATCATTGATAACAACATAATTGTATTTAGTTATTTCATTTATCTCTTTATATGCCGTTTGAAATCTTTTAAGTATTTTTTCTTTATCTTCTGTATTTCGGGCTATTAATCTTCTTTTTAGTTCTTCCATAGATGGAGGAAGAATAAAAATAAATATTGCCTCTTTAATAAGTTCTTTAACTTTTAAAGCGCCTTGTATTTCAATAACCAGTATTACATCTTGTCCTTGATTTAGTTTATCAATAATACCAGATTTAGGTGTTCCATAGTAATTTCCGTTATATTCGGCATACTCTAAAAACTCTCCATCACTAATTTTCTTTTCAAATTCATCCCTTGTTAGAAAAAAATAATTAATCCCGTCTTTTTCTTCGCCTCTTGGTGATCTTGTTGTTGCAGAGATTGACAATGAAACATTTTTATTTTGCTTAATTAAACCTTCAACGATAGAATCTTTACCAGCACCAGAAGGTCCTGATATAACTATTAAATTTCCTTTTCCACTAGTTTTAACAATATTAGACATAATTTCACCCCTTAGTTAATTGGTCTTTATATTTTTTTAAGTTTAACATAATGTTAATAAAATAACTAGTTAAAAACATTGATGATAAAAAGTTGCTTTTTTGCTTGCAAGTGTATTTTTTCTGACTTTTCTAATTGTTGGTTTTTCTTCATTACAAGCATTTTTGATTTCTTCTAGAAATTTCTTTATAGCAGCTTCATCATGATTATATCCATTTAAATAACTGTTAATATCAACATTTTTATATTTCGGATAATCTGAATGCCTTAATCCATATATTGAATAAACTATTTCTTCAAAAAATTTTTTTCTTGATTCAAGATATAATTTTTCTTTACTACTATCCTCATCAAAATTTCCTTTATCTAAGTCGATGAAATAGTATTTATTATTATAAAAAACAATATTTCTTGCATATAAATCAAAAAAATCGAAATAGTTATCAGTTAATCTCTTAATCTCATTACATGCATTACTATAATCTATAAATAAATCATTTATTTTGGTAAATGTACTTATTTCATCAAGTTGTTTCCCCTTTATATATTCATATGAATAACCAATGAACTTATTATTTTCAAATATTAGTTTTTTAGGGCCAATTATTTTTTCATTAGATAAATTACATATCTTAGATAATTTTCCTAAGTAATCTCCTTGATGTTTTAAACTTTCTAAGTACCCATCATAGAAGTATTTAACAACATTATTTTCTTTACCCATAAAAACGCAAGCTGATTGTCCAAAACCAACTGGTATTCTATGTTTTTTTAAAATGTTTCTATTAGTTACCTCTATTTTATCCATAAATACCTCTTTTTGTAAAATAACTCACAACTTGTTTAGAAGGTATTTTATCATATTAGTTCTTTTCTAATCAAGTAATCTATGTTGCATAGCATCTGGTTCATCTAAATACATTTTATAAAGCGAATATACATCTGTATCTTTGTAATTTACTTCTTTAAAGTTATTATTTAAATCAAGAATTTTTCCATCCCTATAACTAATTAGTATAGGTGAATGTGTTGCTATTATAAACTGACTACCATTTTTAGCTAATTCATCAATAAGGCAAAGTAATGATAACTGTCTTTGAGGAGATAAAGCAGCTTCCGGTTCATCTAAAATATATAAACCATGATCTGAAAATCTATTTTGGATTAATTGTAAAAAAGATTCACCGTGAGAGCATTCATGTAAGCTTCCACCATATGAGTGAACAATTCCAATATTTTCAACTTCTGTAGAAAAGTTGTAAAAACTTTCAGCTCGTAAAAAGAATTTGGTTTTAGGTTTATTATAAGTTTCTATACCAATATAATTAGATAATTCTGAGGTTGTATTACGAGTTTCATATCTAAAATTTTCTGTTCCACCTTCAGCTGGTAAGCCAAGAGCTACAGCCATTGCTTCAATAAATGTTGATTTTCCTATTCCATTTTCACCAACAAAAAATGTAACTTGAGAATCAAATTTTAATTCCTTAAAGTTTTTAACAACATCAATATTAAATGGATACTTTTCAAAATTTTTTATTTTATCTTTATCTAAATATATTCTTTTAATCATTAATTTATTATTTAAACTCATATAAAAACCACCTATAAAAATTATATCATAATTTATCCACTAGAAAACCCATACATTAAGTATGGGTTTTCTTATTTACCACAGCATTGTTTATATTTCTTGCCACTGCCACATAGCGGCATATTAAAACAACCAGGTAATTTTTTCATTTTAAATTGGTATTATTTATTTCAAATTTATAATTTTTTGTTGATAAACTGTAAGTTTTTTCGTACAACTTATCTAATAACTTATCTAAAATAATCGATTTAATATTACATTAATTTTATAAATGTAATGTTGGTTTAGAAATCATTCTTTCTAATTTTTTTGAATATTCTTTTTTCTCTTCAATAGCTTCATCTAATATTTTTTCTACACTATAATTACTGTCTGCATACCAACTAAGTAGTTTTCTAACACATCCAAGCGTTTCTAAAGATAAATCAATATTCCCATCAAATTTTGTTAACTTATCTAAAAATAAATCTGTTGTAAATAATTCCTTATATGTTTTATCATCCTCATATAATGATTTTCTACGTCTTATAATTTCTCCTAAAACATCTTTGTCATTTCCATATGAAATATGTTTCAAATCATATCCTTTACTAGATAAACTTTTACTATCGATGCTAGTATCATCTGATGTTAATATAACTTTGTCAAACATATCAAAATATTTTGCATAAGTATTTTGTACATATTCACTTGAACCATTCATCTTATCGAATCTATCAATGGCGATATTTAATTTATCAATTTCCATTATTTGTCTAAATGTATTTAAAACATCAAAAGATAATTCTTTTATTCCATATTTGCATTCAATAGTTATATCTTCAAAATATGAATTATTTAATTGTTCAAAAAGTTCACTTAATAAAGAATGTACTAATTCCATATCTTTTTCAAAATATTTTTTAAATGCTATAGGATAATTCTTTTTTATATAAAATAATATATTATTTGTAAAACGTAATTCTGAAAGATAATCAAATACTTTGCTATTAAACATTTCAGTTGGTTCTTTAGCAAAAGTAATTATACTTTCGGGATTATCATATATTGTTTGCTCCTTACAACCAAGGCCTCTCTTTTCTAAACCACAAAGAACTGAGCTTTTTCCTATACCTTTACCACCCATTAAAATAATTTTGCTACTTGATGAATCAAGAATTTCATTTACTTCTTTATCTACAGGTTCTCTTACAAATTCTTCAGAATTTACTAAATTATTTGCTTTTATTTTTAACATAACAAAACCTCCCTGATTAACTATTTATATTATATCATATTTGTTTTATATAAGCTTAATTTTGCTAAAAAAAATTATATATAACTTATCTAAACGCCTTTTCTGATGCAAAATTACCTAAAAATTTTAAGTAGCAAAAAGCTCGCAAGCCCTTTATTTATAAAGCTTTGCGAGCTTATTTTCCGCAACACTGTTTATACTTGCGTCCACTGCCAACTTGGCATATTTAGTGAAAATTATCTTTTCTTAATATCTTCTTTAATGAATTTTATAAATTCTTCTATGCTCATTGAATTAGTTTCTTCACTACCATATTTTCTATAACTAATTAAATTGTTATCTCTTTCATTATCTCCAATAATTAAAGTATATGGATTCTTCATAACATTACTTTGTCTAATCTTTTTACCCATTTGTTCTTTAGAATCATCATAGCTAACTCTTATATCTTCATCAATTAGAAGTTGTTTAAGTTTTAGGCAATATTCATCATGGTATTTCATATTTACTGGAACAATGTTTACTTGAACTGGTGATAACCATACAGGTAATACTCCTTTAAATTGTTCTAACAATAATACTAAGAATCTTTCATAAGATCCTAAAACTGCTCTATGTACCATTACTGGAGTCTGTTTTTCTCCATTTTCATCTATGTAGAATAACCCAAATCTTTTAGGCATTGCAAAATCTAATTGAACAGTTGGTATTTGAACATCTCTACCAAGTGCATCTTTAAACATAAAATCAAGTTTTGGACCATATAAAGCTGCTTCTCCCTCACATCTTTTTGCATCAAGTCCTAATTCATCAGATACTTCTTGTAACATTTTTTCACATACATCCCAATCTTCTTTATTTCCAATATACTTTTCAGGATGTTCATAATCTCTTACAGAAAGTGATATCCAATGGTTTTCCCATAATCCCATTCTTGAGTAAAAGTCTTTAATTAAGTTACACATATTTATTACTTCTTGTTTAACTTGATCTACTCTACAAAAAGAGTGTCCATCTTCTACAGTTATAGCATATACTCTTGATAAGCTATTTCCAACTGCTCCCTGAAGTTCTGCTCTATATTGTTTATCTGACTCCATGTATCTAATTGGTAAGTCTTTATAACTTCTTAACTTAGAAGCATAAATTTGAGTATGGTGAGGGCATTGTACTGGTTTTAAAACATACTTATGTCCTTTTGGAGATTCAACTCTAAATAATTCTTCATTAAACTTTTGAGCATGACCTGAAGTTTCAAAAAGTGAAATATCTGCTAATGATGGACAACTTACTTTTTCAAACCCATAATTTCTGCAAACTTTTTCTATTTCCCTTTTTAATTCATCAATTATAATAGTTCCTCTTGGAGTAAATAATGGAAGTCCTGCTCCTACATAATCAGAAAAGCAGAATAAATCTAAATCTTGACCAATCTTTCTATGATCTCTTTCTTTAGCTTCTTCTATAAATTCATTATATTTATTTAATTCTTCTATGCTATTAAAACTTTTACCAACAATTCGAGTAATCATTTCATTATTAGCATTTCCATCAAAATATACACCACTTACTCTTAAAAGTTTAACATAAACACTATCATCAAGAGCTTTTATTTCTTTTTCTAATTTTTCAAAGTCATTTTCACTAACTTGTTCATCCGACTTAAATTCATAATAAAATTCATCATCATTATAAGACATATTGTCTAATCTAATATTATGATAATTATTGTTAATTACTTCTTTTAGTAATTCTACACATTTCTTATTCATATTTATACCTTCTTTCTTTTATTTGCTTTTGAGGGAGAATATCGTATCAGTTTCCGTTTCCGTCATTTTTACCATCTCCTTTAAACAAAAAGAGAACGATACCGTTATAGGAGTCTATAAAGACGGTACCATCCTCTTATTTTACTTAATTCATATAACCGATCTCTCGGGCAATCCATTTCTGGTGCAACTAATAGGTAGTAACTATTAATGTTATTTATTATCTTCCACCATATGATAACTCTCTTTAAAATAACTAATTAATAATCTTGTCCTATATCATAGTTTTTCTAATACTATTATATCATTATTTCTAACTTTTTTCTCATTAAATTTAAAAAGCCTATTACTTGATTGTAATAGACTTGCATAAACGATATAACCTTATTTTAATTTCTGTTAAGCAATGCTAAAACAATCAATACTATAAATTGACTTATTTGTTGTTATATAAGTTGTCGTAGTTAATTGTCTTAACATTATAATCTCTCCCTTTCAAAAGCAGTATTAATATACCACAATTATATCAAATTGTCAAAAATCACATTTCAGACATATCCAAATACTTATAGTAAAGTGGCTCCAAAATGGCTCCAGCCCTTATTTTGGGCTATTTTTTGTGAAAAAGAAAAACTCGTGTTTTCCCTTTATTTATGGGACTTTACGAGTTATTTACCACAACATTGCTTATACTTCTTACCACTGCCACATGGACATGGATCATTTCTTCCAACCTTGTTTACTCTTTTAGGCGCTTTCTTTACTTTTTCTTTTCCATCATTAGCACTACCTTCAAGAGTTTGTTTTCTTTCTATATTTTGAGTTACTTCAGCTTTTAATAGAAGAATTGCCACATTATTATCAATACGGTTCATGAACTCATCAAAAATTTCAAAACCTTCCATAGTGTACGCTTGAACTGGGTTAACTTGTCCGTATCCACGAAGTCCAATACCTTCTTTTAAGTGTTCCATAGTATTCATATGGTCTACCCATAAGTCATCAATAACTCTTAATGTGATAGCTTTTTCGAAATCATTAATAAATGGATTCCCTTCCATTTTTTTATCATAGTCATCTATTACTTTTTCTGATAGATAATCAATCATTTCATGTTCATTAAATGCAATAACTTTATCTAGTTTTACTTCTTTACCAGATTTAATAAAGTTAGTATTAACATATTCAACAATTTCACTTTTATCATCATCAGTTAAATATCCTTCCGGTTGAATATGATTTTCAACAAGAACAGCAATAGTGTTTTTAAATGATTCAATTACTCTATCATGAATACTTTCTTGATCTAATATTTCATTACGACGAGCATAAATAATTTCTCTTTGTTCATTCATAACGTTATCATAATCAAGAAGTGATTTTCTTATGTCGTAGTTATTTCCTTCAACTTTCTTTTGAGCAGTCTCAATACTTCTGGTTAAAGCACGAGATTTGATTGATTGGTCATCTTTAACTCCAACAGATATTAATAGTCTTTTAATACTATCAGTACCAAATCTTCTCATTAAATCATCTTCAAAAGAAACAAAGAATTGGGAATGTCCTGGATCTCCTTGACGACCAGCACGTCCACGTAACTGATTATCGATACGTCTTGATTCATGTCTTTCTGTACCAATTACATAAAGACCACCAAGTTCTTTAACACCTTCACCTAACTTAATGTCGGTACCACGACCAGCCATATTTGTTGCAAGAGTTATTGCACCTTTTTCACCAGCTTTGGCAATAATTTCTGCTTCACGAGCATGGTTCTTAGCATTTAATATTTCATGTTTTAAACCAGCTTTAGTTAATAGTGAACTTAAGTATTCGTTGACTTCAACTGAAATAGTACCAATTAGAATTGGTTGACCAGTTTCATGAATATATTTAACAGTATTAACAATTGACTTATATTTACCAGCTATATTTGAATAAACTAAATCTGGTTCATCAATTCTAATTACAGGTTTATTAGTTGGAATTTGAATAACATACATGTTATATATTTGTCTAAATTCCTCTTCTTCTGTTTTAGCAGTACCTGTCATACCAGATAGTTTATTATACATTCTAAATAAGTTTTGAAATGTAATGGTAGCCATTGTTTTAGTTTCAACTTCTATAGCAACACCTTCTTTTGCTTGAAGTGCTTGGTGAAGTCCTTCACTAAATTGACGACCATGCATTAAACGACCAGTAAATTGATCAACAATAATAACTTCGCCTTCTTCAACAACATAATCAACATCAATTTTAAAAGCATAATTTGCTTTTAAAGCTTGATTTAAATGATGAACGAAAGCAGCATTATTTAAATCATATAAGTTTTTAACATGAATTAAAGATTCAACTTTTTTAGATCCTTCTTCAGTAAGTGAGACTGATTTAGTTTTTTCATCTATAGTATAGTCTTCCTCATTTTTTAGCTTTTTAGCAACTCTATCAGCATCGATATACATATTGCTTGAGTTGGCTTGTCCACCAGAAATAATAAGTGGGGTTCTTGCTTCATCAATTAAAATTGAGTCTACCTCATCGACAATACAATAGTTAAGAGGTCTTTGAACTCTATCTTCTGCTTTAGCAACCATGTTATCTCTTAAGTAATCGAATCCTATTTCATTATTCGTTGAATAAAGAACATCACAGTTATAAACTTCTTGTTTTTCTTGAGGAGATAATTCTCTTGTATTAAGACCTACAGTTAAGCCTAAGAATTTATAAATAGCTCCCATCCATTCAGAGTCACGTTGAGCAAGGAATTCATTGGCTGTAACAACATGTACACCTTTACCTGTTAATGCATTTAAGTATGTAGGCATAGTAGCAGTTAAAGTTTTACCTTCACCAGTTTTCATTTCAGCAATGTTACCAAAGTGAAGTGTTAAACCACCGATAATTTGTACCTTATATGGCTTTTCACCAATAACACGATCGGCTGCTTCTCTAACAACAGCGAAAGCTTCCACGATTAAATCATCTAAAGTTTCACCTTTTTCCAATCTTTCTTTAAACTCATCAGTTTTAGCTTTTAATTCTTCATCAGATAATTTTTGCATGTCTTCATCTAAAGCCATAACTTGATCAGCAATTAGGCCAAATCTTTTTAACTCTTTATATTCAGTATCAATTAATCTTCTAAGTAATCCCATATAATACCCTCCATTTGTCTATTATAACAAAGAAATAAGGAGTTTTCACTCCTTATTTACTCTTTTTATTAAAAATTATTTAACATTGATAATTCCGTATTTTCCGTCTTTTCTTTTATAGATAACAGATACACATTCTTCATCAATATTTTTGAATACAAAGAAGTCATGATTTATTAGATTCATTTGAAGGATTGCTTCGTCTTCATCCATTGGTTTCATTTCAATATCTTTTCTTTTTACTATTTGTAGTTCTTCCTCAACATCTTCTTCAATATTATCAAGTACTAATTCAAATAGTGCAGAGTTTTGATATCTTTCAGAAATTCTTGTTTTATTTTTTCTAACTTGTCTTTCTAGTTTATCAATAACTAAATCGATTGCTGCGTATAAATCTGCATGTATCTCTTCAGCACGTAAAGTAAATTTAGAAGTTGGAACAGTAACCTCAATAGATTGTTCCTTGTTCTTTACTTTAATAACAACTGAAGCTTTTATTTCTTCTGGATTTTCAAAATATTTATCTAACTTTCCTAATTTTTCTTCAATATATTTTTTTATTGCTGGAGTAACAGTAACTTTATCTCCACGTACATTTATTTGCATAAATTCACCTTCCACTTAAAATATATCACAAAATAAAGAAAAAAACTACAAAATTGTAGTTAGTTGTTCTTCGACAACATCGACTGCTTGTAATCCTTTCGATGTTTCGATTAGTTTAAAGGATACTATTGAATTTTCTTTTAAAGTTTTATATCCATCTTTAATAATGGCAGAGTAATGGACAAATATATCTTCAAGATCACCGTTTTCTATGAATCCATATCCTTTCTCATTATTAAACCATTTTACTTTACCTCTCAAAACTCTCACCTCTTTCTTAAGAATAAACTACCACACATCAACCCTCACAAACAATAAATAATCGTCGACAAATTACTACATTTTTTGCGAGTACCTTTTCAATATACCAAATATCAAAACCCAACTTTTTTAATTTTGTTTAAAGCAATTAAATTTATGTTTTAACGAAGTGAATTATCAAATTTTTTTAAATTTATTTTCATTAAACCTTTCATAAGTATTATTAAAACCAAGTTCGATTTTTTTGCTTTCATTGGATGTTATTTTTCGTATGGTGATAGCAGTGAAGGAAGTGTTTATAAATTCGAGTTTTAATTATATTAATAAACACCAAAAGTTAGATCACTATAATGAAGTAAAGATTAAATATGGCTTAGAAGTTATGTATAGTTTTATAACTAAAACTTTAGCTATATTTATAATGTCCATATTAATTAAAACCTTTTTTGAAAATTTCTTCATATTAATCTTTTATGGAATCCTTAGAACTTTTTCTCATGGTATTCATGCGAAGTCAAACACTAATTGTTGGTTATCAACAATGTTAACTTACCTAATAACAGGTTTATTTTGTAAATACATCATTATTCCAAAGCATATCTTATATTTTATATCTATATTATCACTAATAATAATTGTTACCTATGCTCCATCAGACACAAAGTATAGACCAATAAGAAGAAAGAATAAACGAATAAAATTAAAGATATTATCAATCTTATCAGTAATTTCTTTTTCTACGTTAATGTTATATACAAAGTTCGCATACATTAATTCCATTGCAGTTTCCTTAATACTTTGTGTGATTGCAATTAATCCAATCACTTATAAAATCTTGAAAATGCCAAGAAATAATTACAAGTATTAGTTTCTGGTAATTTATAAAAGAAAGGAGTGAAATTATGGGAAATGCTTTTTCATCAGTTCTAATGGGATTCGCAGGATTGTTCTCTGGTGCTAAAGATTCTCTTTGCATCTTATGGCACTTTGATCCAGTAAAATGTCCAAAAGAATTACAATAATTATAATTGAAAACCCTTAACACTTAGTTAAGGGTTTTTTTATATACTTAATGTTACTATAAACACATCATTTCTTATCGTAATTTTCGAATCTATTACTCTTTGAGAAATGATATAACCAATACCGACACCCATATGACCCTCTTTAGTTGTTTCTCCAGGATTTGATATTTCATCTACTGATATATTTCCTTTAAATTTATTCTCAAACACTATCTTAGTTTTATTATTTACTTGTTGAAACTTTATATATACAAATCCAGAATCTATTTCTGAAGCAGCTTCAATTGCATTATCAAGTGCAATACCTATAGCTTGATATAAAGTTGAAAGCTTTTTACTAGATAAATTTTCAAAAGGATCATTTTGAAGAGAATTATCCACGAATAAATCAAACTTGAAATCAGCTTTATCAAGCAATTTATGATAGATAAAAGTTTTAAAGCTATTTGGTATATTTTCTAGCCCTTTAACATTATACGATGAGGAAATAGCGGAATGTTCTTTTAAGTATTCTTTTACCAACTTTTTAACTTTATCATTTCCAACAGATTCAATGAGTAGTAATTCATGTTTCATATTATGTTTAAACAATTTATAATTATTAAGTATTTTTAGTAAAGTATCACTTTGTATAATTAAATTATCATTCTTTTCAGATAAATCTTGCTTTTTTAATGCATAAAAAAGTAGATATGCTAAACAAGCCAAAAATAAAGTAATAAGTATTATTGTTAACACAACGTCTTTTAAGGATTTTGTTTGCATTAAAGTAACAATTGTCGCCGTTTCAATTACTAAAAGAATTAAAGATATTGTAATAACAAATACTTTACTGTTATTCAAACTTCCTTTAATCTTTGCCAATAATTTATACCAAAATGGTATATATAAAGTAATATATAAAAGTATAGCACATATACTTGAATATATTAATTTATAAACACTTAAATTATCTGATTTAGTGACAAAATCTGAAAAACCTGATATTGATAGAACTACAGCTAAAAAAATATCTAATGATACTACATGAACATAAGAGATAAAACCATCTACTATTGCTTCTTTGTTTAAACTTCTTTTTATCTCACATGCATATATCGTAAATCCAGAATATGTGACTACTCCTTTTAAAACTTCATTATCAATTTTAAATGCTAGAAAATTAAGTGATACTACCCATAATATAGCAAATATACTAAGAGCATTTATCTTGTTTCTTGTATTAACGATTTTTCTGACTGCTAAATAGGCAAAAAAATAAGTAAATAGTAATAAGAAACACCTAGTTATATCTTCAATCACTTTTTATCAACTTCTTTCTTAAACTTTTTAGAAAGATATGTTACTTCCTTACCGCTTAACATTTTAATTTTGTTATTGTTCCAGTCATAAATTGATACTTTTTCCGTGTTAACAATACATGATCTATGAACAAACTTAAATCTTGAATCTAACATTGACAATATTTCTTTTAAACCCATATTTACCGAATATGTTGTTGTATCCGTTACAATGTTTGCTTTTCTATCTTCTTTATCTCTATAAATATATTCTATAGAATTAAAGTAAAGATGTAGGTCTACATTTCTTCCTTTATATGAAAAAGTTTTCTTATCTTTATTTTTCTCGAGAATAAGTCTTATATCTTTAGAAAGTCTTTTTTCTAAGTCTAGATATTTTTCAATAAAGTCAAAAACTTCAAACACACTTCTATGAACCGTTTCAAACATTCTATCATGGTTTGTAATAAATATAATCTCACTATCCCAATCTTCATTTCTTATTATTGAGGCTATTTCTATACCAGACTTGCTATCTTTTAATTCTATATCTAAAATATATACAGTCTTTTCTTTTACATTATTAATTAGATTTTGAAGTTCTTTACAGTAACCACTAAACTCGAAAGTTTTGATTTCCTGCTTCGCTTTATATTTTTCTTTATCGATTATTTTTTTAATAATTGATAAGTTTTCTGCATCATCTTCAACTATTACAAAGCGTATCACGTATGTCACTCTCCCTATTTTGCTAATAGCAATTATACAGGGTATATTTATTTTCTTCAAGAAAAAAATATCACTTTCGTGATATTTTATTCTTTATATTCATCTGCAAATATATTTGCATATTTTTCTAACAAATTGTCATGTTCTATTGGATTAAGAGAAAATGTAGATTCAGTTCTTTCATAAGTTGAAATATAGATATTTTTTCTTCCATTTTCGTCTATAGTACCATCTGTATACCAAATAACTGGAGTGTTATCAACATTTTTGACCATCAACATTTCATATTGGCACTCTACACCATTTTCGTCACGTGCAATAAATACTTTTTCTTTATTCATCTATATCTTACCCTTCTTAGGGTTATTATAACATAAATAATTTTAAAATATATATTTAATTAACCATTGAAAAGTCAACATTGTAAAATTCTTCAGGGTCCATTAAATACCCGTCGTGATAAGATTCAAATAATAAATTATTTTCTTTTATTCCCTCAAGTTTATTAATACCACTTATACCAATTACATCACCTTTTTGAACAACAGTTCCTTCGGTAACGCTTGTTTCTGATAATGAATAATATACTGTTTTATATCCATTTTCATGTTCGATTTCTACATACTTACCTAAGATATTATCTTCTCCTACTTTTTTTATTGTACCTTCAAAAACACTTACTACATCAAAGATTTCATCTGATGAATATAATATTCCCGTGTTTTGAGTGTAGGTTTTATCATAATAAACCAAAGAATTCATTTGAGTTTCACTATCATCCTTAACAGAATAAAAATCTATATTCTTTCCAACTGTTTCTTCAAGAAATGGTTTAATTGGAGTTTTACTTTCAACTTCATTAATAACAGGTATTATTTCTTCATTCTTTGGGGAAATTGTAAATCTATAATTACTATCAACAGGTTTTGTAGATTCTATATATAAAGATACACCTATACAAGAAGATAGACCAACTATTCCAATTAAAGATGGTAAAACATATTTTTTTAGTTTTCTTTTTCCCATAATTTCACCTTTCTAGTAGAATTATGGATAGTTATTTTGAAATTATACTAGTTTTTTTATATCAACATCCTTATAGTAATATTTAATAATCTCTTGATATGTTTTCCCCTCATTAGCAAGACTATTAGCACCATACTGGCTCATCCCGACACCATGCCCATATCCTCTTGTAGTAATTATTACCTCTTTATCATTAACTACTACATCAAAATCTGTTGATCTTAACCCTAGAAGTTTTCTAAAATCTATACCGGAATAATTTTTCCCACAAACCGTTATTTCATTAACATGATTTGTTTCAGAGATACTAATACTATCAACAACAATTTTTTCACAATTTATATTTAATTTTTCTTTTATTTCATTAAACCTAAAAGTTAAACTTACCTCATAACTACCTACGTCTTTATCCCATGCAGAATCAACTGATACTAAATAGTCCTCTTCCCCAAAAACTTGCAATGAATTTTCTGTTACACCATTGCTCATAGAAAAATAATATGCATTTATGGGTTCGTTATTGTGAATAATTATTTCACCCTTTGTTGATAGCACAGCATTTTTAATATTTTCATAATTTTTTTCAAAGCTGCCTTGCCACTTTTCTTTCATCTCATCTAAGGTTATAAAGCCTTGGCCGACATCTTTATTTAAGTTGTCGTAATTAAACTTGTTACTTAATAACTTCTTATATGCAAAAGTTCGTGCTGCAACTGCCTGAGATTTTAACGCTTCAAATGAAAAAGAAGCAGGCATTTCTGCTGCTACTACTCCAATTATATAATTTTCTAATTTACTTTCATTTATATCATTCTTTATAAAAGAATTAATGCTGTGTTGATATTTTATACTATCATCTGATGGATTTTTTACCATCACATACATAATTATTTCAATAATTAATACTACTGATAGTATTTTGTTATTCATATTATCTCCTTAGATTATTTTGCTACATTCAATAAAAGTAATAATAAATGTGCCTACTAAATATCCAAGCCCAAGTGCGAGCAAAATTACAAGAATTTTTGCTTCAATTTGTTTATTTTTACGAAACACATTCGTAAAATTAATACCTGATATCGCAAATGTTGATAATAGTACACTTACAATATAAATATATGTACGATAATTCATTTTAATTACCATTTTCATAAGAAGCTATCTTATCAATTCTTCTTAAGAATCTATCATCAGTTGCTGATTTTGTAATTAAAAAAGTATCAATAATCTCTTTTGTAGTTGCAATGTCTACTTCACTACTAAGTGCAAGAACATTAGCACCATTATGATTCTTAGCTTTAAAAGCATCATCAACAGTCACTGCTCTAGCAGCTCTTATTCCTTTTACTTTATTTGCAGCAATACTCATTCCAATACCATTACCACAAATAAGAATTCCTAAACTATCTTCGTTTTTAACGACTTGTTCACATACAGCAAATGCAAAATCAGGGTAATCATCAAGTTCATAGTTTTCAAGTCCTATATCTTCGACATTAATACCATTGTTTGTTAAATAATTAATAATATCACCTTTTAGGTCTACACCTTTATGATCAGATGCTATAAAAATTTTCATATGTAATTTATCACTAATCCTTCTATAAAATACTTACCATAAATAAAATAAAAAAGCAACTAATTAAGCTGCTTTGTTATTTTTATCTAATCCATATTTACGATTAAATTGTTCAATTTTACCTGTCTTTTTATTACGTCCTTGTTTACCAGTGTAGAATGGATGACATTCACTACAAACTTCAACAGAGATATTTTCTTTTGTTGATTTAGTTGTAAATGATGCTCCACAAGCACAAGTTACAGTACAATCTTTAACTTCAGGATGGATATTTTTCTTCATCTATATTCTCCTTTCGCCATGTTACATCCATAACATAGTTTTTTCATATGCGTAAGTATTATATCATACTTTTATTCTTAATCAAGTACAAAACTATCTAAAACTAAACAGTTTCTTTACTTTAGCCACTCTAAATATTATATTATCAGCATTTTTTGTAGCATATATTTTTCCAAATGCTTTTCCACTTACAGTAAGTGCAGATATAAATGATGTGACTAGAATTGTTGAGATTACTAAAGACATATCTAAATTTTCTGATATGGCTATAGATAATACTGCTCCAAAACCTCCACTTATAATTCCACATATATCACCAACAACATCATTGCAGATAGTTGCAACACTTGTAGATTTGTTAAGTAGATTTATAGCTTCTTTTGAACCTTTGATTTTTTTAGCTGCCATCGCATGAAAGTTTTCTTTTTTACTTGTTAATGCAGCAATACCTATCATATCAAAAATAATCCCTACAAATATAACTAATAACATTATTATACTTAGTGCAACAATATGGAAATTAGCTATTAAATTTGTAGCTCCACTAAATATGGCTGCTAATAAAAAAGTAATAAAAAAAACTTTAATGGGCCAATTAAAATTTTTCATTTTACCTCCCGATAAAGTTCTTTAGTAAAAATATATACATTAATGGTATATTGTAAATCAATTTTATGGCTTAGGTCGAGTTGAATTTCTCTAGATTCCCTCCTTTGGTTACCCTCGGGCGATTTCTCATTACAGAATCTATTGCAACTTTTAATTCGGTCGTTAACAATACTCGATTGCCACTTAGTCCATACTTTAATACTTACAATATATACACTCTAGAGGTTTTCCCTGACACCATAGAGGCTGTTCTTATTCGCTTTTGCAAACATATTTTCAAACTATTAATTGCTTGATCAATAGCAAGTTTTTAAATGTTATCCCATATACTCACTCACGACACGCGTTTTGTTATACAAGCGGACGTAGTAAAAGGATTTAAGGTTATATGCCATTATAACTTTCCTTAAACCTAAAATCATATACTGCCCCAGCCTGGGCGGAAGAAGCATATATACAAAGTGTCTTAACGCGATTGGTAGATTTTTAGCCCTACCTTCAAACAACATATGTGACTAGAATAGTGCTCCACATGTATGCAAAAATAATAGCATATTTACACAAAATTGTCAAATATGCTACTAATTGTTATATTTATTATTGATTTATTCGTATTCTTCTATTTTAATATCTGCTCCAACATTTTTAAGTTTATTTATGATACTATCATACCCTCTTAAAATATGTTCAATTGATGTTATTTTTGTTGTACCATCTGCAATTAATCCAGCAAGTACCATTGCAGCACCACCTCTTAAATCTGTTGCTTCTACCTCACAACCAGATAGAGGTGTAGGGCCTATAATAACAGCGTTTGTGTTACCATTTTTTATATTAGCACCCATTTTATTTAAATATTTAACATGACCCATTCTATTTTCCCAAATAGTTTCATCAAACATTGATACACCATTTGCCTGAGTAAGTAATACCATCATTGGTTGGCCTATATCAGTTGGAAATCCAGGGTATACTGCAGTTTTAATATTTATAGCCTTTATCGAATCAGATTTAGATATCGTTACACTATTTTCATCAAGTTCATATTTTATCTTCATCTCTTTTAGTTTAGATAAAAGAGCATCAATATGTTCAGGAATAATATTATTTATTTTTAAGTTATCACCTATCATAGCACCTAAAATAATATATGTACCAGCTTCTATTCTATCAGGTATTACTTCAATCATTGCACGATGTAAGTATTCTACACCTTCAATTCTTATTACACTTGTACCAGCACCACTTATCTTAGCGCCCATATTATTTAAAAATGTAGCAACATTAACAATTTCAGCCTCTCTTGCGGCATTTCTAATAACAGTTTTTCCTTTTGCTTTAACAGCAGCAAGCATAACGTTTATTGTAGCTCCTACACTTGCAAAGTCGAAAGTTATATTTGCGCCAGTTAATTCTTCTGCATCAATTTTATATAAATCACCTTTAACTAAAACTTTAGCACCTAAAGCTTCAAAACCCTTTATATGGATATCAATTGGTCTTTTACCTATATTACATCCACCTGGAAAGTACATCTCTACATGTTTAAATCTAGAAAGAAGTGCTCCCATAAAATAATATGAAGCTCTCATCTTTTTACTTAGTTCTAGAGATATTTTTATATTTTCTACTTTTGATGCATCAATTTTTAACAAATCATTATTAAGACTTGTTTCACAGTTAAGCTCATGAAGAATATCGATTAGTGCATCTCTATCACTAATATTAGGAACATTATAAATAGTTGCTTGCTCATCACAAAGGACAGAAGCCGGTATTAGTGCTACTGCACTATTCTTGGCACCTGTTATATTAATATTACCAGATAAGGTTTTTCCACCATTAATACTTATTCTCTTCATACTGCGCTTTTCCTTTTGATCCTAATATTCTTATATATTCCCTGGCGACGTTCTTTAATCCTTGCTCACCAGATGATATGACTTTTCTTGGGTCATATACACTTTCATTTTCTCTTATAAACCTAACAACTTCTTCATGCCATCCCAATTGTAATTCTGTATTAAAATTTGCCTTACAAATACCTGAATTAACTGATTCTTTTAAAATTTCTTCAGGAATTCCACTTCCTCCATGAAGAACTAAAGGCATACTTGTTTTTTCTGATATTTCCTTCATAATATCTAGTTTTATATCAGGTTTTCCTTTATATATACCATGAACCGATCCAAGTGCTGGTGCAAGCATATCTATATTTGTTTTACTTATAAAATCTTCTGCTTCACTTACACTTGTGAAGTATACTTCATTAGCAATACCATCTTCTTCTCCACCGATTTTACCAATTTCAGCTTCAAGAAGTTGACCATTTAGATAATTTTTTACTTCGTTAGTTACTTTTATATTTTCTTCATATGGAAGTTTAGAACCGTCAAACATAATCGAGTCAAATCCAGCATCAACTGCATTTTTACATAACTCAAATGTTGTAGCATGATCTAAGTGTAACATTACAGGAACTGTAATATTTAAATCCTTTTTTAAACCATTTACCATTCCAACAACAGTATTAAAGCCTCCCATATACTTCGCGGCACCAGAAGAAACTCCTAAAAATACAGGTGACTTTTCTTCTTCACATACTTCTAAAATATATTTTGCCCATTCCAAATTATTAATATTGAATTGTGGAATAGCATATTTCTCATTTTTTGCTTTATTTAATATATCTCTAACGTTCATAACATCCTCCAATTTAACTATAATTTTTAAATTTTGCTTTGTCAATAAATGAAGGTTTTTCCTTTACATTACGTTAAAATATTATATATTATTAAAAACACTAAAATCAACACAGAAATGAGTTTATCTTGAATTATTTCTCCTTTTTTTATACTTTTTCCAATACTAAATCCTATTTTTGTAAAAATAGCGCTACAAAGGGTAAATAATAATGGCGAAATAATATAATTTTCTCTAATGGTTAATCCAATAGAAAAACTATCAATACTTACAGCAAACGCAAATATAATTGGATTAATAAATTTGTTTATATCGCCCTTTTTATCGAATATTATCCCAATAATAATAAATATTAGTACAGCTATGAATACTTCCTTAGAAGGTATATAAATGATAGTATTTATAATACTACCTACAATGATACCGATAACTGGCATAAGAAAATGAAATAACCCAACACAGAACACATATCTATTATGATTTTTTACCCTAGTTGATAAACTAATAGCAAGTGAAAATGCATCCATACTTAAACTTATACCAATAAGTAATAATTCTAAATAATACATATTATCCCCACTAAAATATATTCTACTTAATTTTTTTTAGAAGTTTTAATACATATAGTTCATATGAATTATTATCCATTTTTTCTTCATCAATTAAACAAAGAGGAGGAAATAAAACACACCAAAAGTTTTCTCCTTCAGCTTTACCTAAAGTTATAACTAATGAGTTATAATTTCCCTCCTTATAATTAACACCCTTATATTCTTTTTCAGGGAAGTAATTATTACCATAGTATATGTTAAAATTGTCTGTGTGTTCACCCACAATACCGTATATATTATTTAGATTTTCTTTTAAAACTATATCTGCCTTTTTATATGAATCTATTTTACTTAATTTATTATATATATAACTGTTTACTTCATTTTTTACGTCACTTTTTAGTTTCTGGTCTGCAATAGAATTACTATTGGCAATAATTCTTATTCTAATAGCTTCATTAGGTATCAAAATCTCCTTTTTTCTACCCTTATAAACACATATTAGTATTAATATAAACAATAAAAAAACTATTTTTTTCATATTATCACCTAAGATAATATTGTCAAAAATAGTTTTTATTTATTCAAATATATATGCATATATCTATCTTTTTGTGCTAAATCCTTTTTTATATCACATGTATATTCAGGTAACTTACTTAAAACATATTTTTTGATATCATCAGCTTGATTCATTCCAATTTCAAAAAATATATGTTTTACATTATCAGAAACAGATGATATATCAATAATCTTTTTGTAAAATATTAATCCATTATCATCTGCAAAAATAGCATTTTGTGGCTCATATTCAGTTTCTTTACCTACATTTTCATCATATGATACATATGGTGGATTACTAACAATAATATCAAAATTTTCGAAACTTTGAACACCAAATATATCTTTGTGGACAAATTGAACATTATCAACATTATTTTCCAATTTATTTCTATTTGCTACATTTATTGTCCTTTCAGAAATATCCATTCCTTTTACAAAAGAATTATTAAATATCTTTGCCAAACTTACTGAGATGCAACCACTACCACTTCCAATATCAAGAATATTATATTTACTATCAACATCTAATACATTTTTTATGTAATCTACTAGAAATTCAGTTTCAAATCTTGGTATTAAAACATCTTCGTTAACATATATCTTGTTTCCATAAAAATTTACATTTCCAATTGCGTATTGTACAGGATACCCATTTTTAACTTTATTTAAAATAATATCAAGGTTTTCACCTTGATACATTTTTTTTAACTCATATAAATCACTTGATGAAATATTACTCAAAAGATTCTCCAGCAAGTTTAAGTTTTAAATCTTCATTAATTAGAGCTTCAATAATGGCATCTAAGTGTCCATTCATAACTCTATCTAATTCCATAACAGAAAAATTAATTCTATGATCTGTTACACGATTTTGTGGATAATTATAAGTTCTGATTTTTTCAGATCTATCGCCTGTACCAATTTTAGATTTTCTTTCTGCACCTAATTCTTGTTCTTGTTTATGTTGAATCTCATCATTTAACTTAATTTTAAGTAAATTCATGGCTTTTTCTTTATTTAATAATTGACTTCTTTCAGTTTGGCAAGTAACAGCAACACCTGTTGGAACATGAGTAATTCTAACAGCACTATTTGAAGTATTAACTGACTGTCCACCAGCACCAGAAGAATGATATACATCTATCTTTAAATCTGATTCCTTAATATCAATATTAACGTTTTCAACCTCAGGCATAACTAGAACAGTTGCAGTTGATGTATGAACTCTTCCTTGTGTTTCAGTTGTTGGAACTCTTTGAACTCTGTGAGAACCACTTTCATATTTTAATTTAGAATACACATTTTCTCCTTTTATCATACATTCAACTTGTGAAAAACCTCCACTAGTTCCAGGAACTTCATTAATAACTTCTATTTTCCAACCTTGTCTTTCAGCATAATATGTATACATTCTAAACAAGTCTCCTGCAAAAATATTTGCCTCATCTCCACCGGCTGCTCCTCTGATTTCCATGATTACATTTTTTCCATCATTATCATCTTTAGCAACTAATAAGATTTCTAATTCAGAATATAAACTTTCTAATTTTGGTTTTAGTTCAGAAATTTCTAGTTGAGCCATTTCTCCTAGTTCAGGATCATTTTTCATAGCTTCAGCTTCTTCTAAGTCATTCTTTACTTTTTTATATTCTTCATATTTTAAATAAGTTTCTTCTAAATCACTTTTTTCTTTTGATAGTTCTCTTAATTTATTATAGTCATTTAAAACTTCGGGTGTTGATAACATATCTTGAAGCTCTAAATATTTTTCAACTATCGCATCTAATCTTTTAAACATTTTATCTCCTCCTAATAATTATTTTTATAATTTAAAAATAATCTAAGAGTTTGCTTCCTCTTCATCGATAACAACAAAATCTTGGAATTCATCATCATCAACTACATCGTCATCAGAGTCTTCATCATAGAAGATATCTTCTTCTTCAGTTTCTTCTGTTTCTTCTTCCTTAATTTCTTCGTCGGGAATAATTTCTTCGTCTTCATCGTCTACAACAACTTTAGTCATATGACGAGTTTTTAAATCACAATATCCTTGTGGTAACATTGTAAATAATTTATTAGTTGATATTATTTCAAAAAATTCTGAAATATTATTTTCATACTCAGCCTCAGTTAAACCTAAAGCATTACATATTTTTTTGAAAATATCAGCTATTTTCATTTTTTTCTTACTTTCTGTTAGTATAATTGCTGCTAGTTCAGCATATCCCATCATTTCTAATTCTTCTCGAGATATATCTTTTAATTTCATGTTTGTTTCCTCCTACATTTGGTTAATTACATTTATATTTAGTAAAGCAAGGCCATTTTTGATTACTATAGCAACTGCTTCACATAGTTGTAATTTAAATTCCGTATAATTTATATTATTATCAATTATTTTTTCATGTGCATAGAATTTATTAAAATCTGCTGCTAAATCTAGTAAATATTTAGCAATTATTGAAGGGTCATTGTTTATTTTAGCTTGAATAATATTTTCCTCAAACTTCGAGATTGACCATACTAAATTCCATTTATCTTCGTTAATTTCTATACTATCATATAATATTTCCACATTATTCTTATTATCAAGTAATGAACATATTCTTGCATATGTATATTGTAGATATGGTCCAGTATTACCTTCAAATCGTAGATTATCTTCTAAATTAAATTCAATGTCATTAATTCTATAGTTCTTTAAGTCATTGAAAATGATAGCTCCAACACCGATTGTTTTACTTACTTCATCTATGCCATCAATGTTTGGATTTTTTTCTAATATGTGTTGTTTTGCTAAATCTATTGATTCGTTTAAAACATCCATTAAAATTACTGATTTACCATGTCTTGTTGACATTTTTTTACCATTTTGAAGTAACATACCAAATCCTATATGTTTGATTTGATCTGCCCAATCGTAACCCATTAAACTAATTACTTTTTTGATTTGCTCAAAATGAAGTGATTGTTCATTTCCAACTACATATAATATCTCATCAAAGTTATATTTGTTTTTTCTATCAAATAAAGCTGCAAGGTCTCTAGTAATATATAGGGATGCCCCATCACTTCTTTTAATTATTGCAGGTGTCATATCGCCTAAATCAACTATTGTAGCACCTTCACTTATTTGAAGAAGATTATCTTTTTCAAGTTCTTCAACAACTGGTTCCATCTTATCTTTATATTCTGACTCTCCAGAATATACATCAAATTTATCTATACCTAATAATTTATAAGTTTTTTCAAATTCTTTTATAGATTCATCTTTAAACCATTTCCAATAAGAAAGTGCTTCTTCATCATTTTCTTCTAGTTTTTTGAACCATGCTCTTCCTTCATCATCAAGTGATGGGTTTTTTTCAGCTTCTTCATGAAACTTAACATAAACTCTTTTTAATTCATTAATTAATGATTCTTTTGCGTTTTCTTCATTTCCCCATGTTTTATAAGCATATATCAATTTACCAAATTGAGTACCATAGTCGCCTAGATAATTAATTGACGTTACATCATAACCACATTTTTTTGAAATATTATTTATAGCTTGACCTATAGCAGTACTTCTTAAGTGGCCCATACCAAAAGGTTTAGCAACATTTGGTGATGAATATTCAATTACGAGTTTTTTCCCTTTACCATAACTGTTGTTACCATATTCACTTTTTTGTTCAATAACCTTGTCTAACACATCTTTAGTTGTTGTTTTTTTATCCATAAATATATTTAAATATCCATTAACAACATTTATTTCATAAGGAAGTTTTTCTTTTAAATCACTTGCAATTTCCATTGGATTCTTGTGAAGAAGTTTAGCAAATTGAAAACATGGAACTGCATAATCCCCCATTGCTCTATCTTTTGGATATTCAACCTTAATTAAAGTTGAGTCAATATTTAATATACTTGCAATACTATTAATTATTTCTTCCTTCATTACTATTCCTCAATTTCTAATATAATATGATGTTTATCTCCATCATCTGATTCAAGTTCATATTCTATATCTATATAAGAACCATTATCCTTATAAGATGAACTAATAACATTAATGTCAAAACATTTATTTTCCTTAATTAATGTCAATAGACAAGTTGGTTTATTGGATATTTCTAACTCAAATTTATAATCATCATTTTCTCTTATAAAAATAAGTCTATCAGTAATATATATGTAATTTGAAATATTATCAAGAAAAAATTTATATTTTTTTTCATTTTTATCACATAAATTTTTCAAATTTTTATGTGTACTTTCTTTTTCACCATTAATATAATGAATTAATTTCATAAAAATCACCAATTTTTCGTTCACATTATAGCATAACATTGTTATTAATGCACTTATATTTAGTATTTTTTTTTACATAATATATTTGGTGATATTACTTGATATATATTAAACACGCTTATAAATTCTTTTTATTTATATTACTAAGCATTTCTTTATGCATTGTTGGACTATATATTTATGCTTACTTAACTCCTAAAACTATTATTTCAAAAGCTAATACATATTATATATATGATAAAAATGAGAAACTTGTATACCAAGGCTCAAGCACGAAGCACTGGGTCAAACTAAAGGATGTTTCTCCTTACTACATAGATGCCGTAATTAGTGCTGAAGACAAGAATTTTTACAAACATAATGGTTTTGATTATTTAAGAATCTTTAAAGCCATATTTAAAAATGTAAAAAATAAGAAAATTGTGGAAGGCGCATCTACAATTTCTCAACAATACATTAAAAATCTATATCAAAATTTTGACAAAACATGGAAAAGAAAATGGAATGAAACCCTTCTTACTTTAAATCTAGAAGTTCATTATTCAAAAGATGATATTCTTGAAGGCTATATAAACACGATTAACTTTGGACAAGGAAATATTGGAATATATAATGCATCAATATACTATTTTAATAAAGCTCCAAAAGATTTATCATTAGAAGAATCCCTTATATTAGCTGGTATTCCAAAAAATCCATCAAACTACAATCCAGTATCTAACTACGATAACTCAATTAATCGTGCTAAGGTTATTCTAAAACATATGATTAAAAATAAAAAAATTACTAAAGAAAGTTCCAAAAATCTTTTTAAAGATAAAGTATTTATATATGGACAAAATGAAAAAGAAAATCTAAATATGTTAATGTATTATCAAGATGCAGTATTAAAAGAATTGAATAACGAAATTCAAATACCAAAAGAAATTATTGGGAAAAAAGGCATAAAAATATATACAAACTTAGATTTAGAAGTACAAAAAGAATTAGAAAAAAATATATATAATTATATGGCTGGAGAAGACATGCAGGTTGCTAGTATTATAACGAATCCCACAACTGGCGGAATTATAGCTCTAACTGGTGGATTAGATTATTCAAAAAGTCAATTTAATAGAGCAATTAATTCAAAAAGACAAGTAGGATCTACAATGAAATCCTTTTTATACTATGCTGCACTTGAAAATAATTTAACTTCAGCTTCAAGTTTTTCGAGCGAACCAAGTACCTTTACAATGGAGGATAATAAAGAATATTCTCCCCAAAATTATGGAGATAAATACGCATACAAAAATATATCTATGGCTAGTGCAATAGCTCTTTCAGACAATATTTATGCTGTAAAAACAAATTTATTCTTAGGTGGTGAAAGGCTAATTGATGTTGTCCATAAATCTGGAATTAAACAAAAACTAAAAAACATTCCATCCCTACCCCTTGGAACTATAGAAATAAATATGATAGATTATGCCCAAGGATATAATACACTTGCTAATGAAGGAATATATAAAAAATTACATTTTATAAATAGGGTTGAAGACTCAGATGGAAATATTTTATATGAATATGATGATAAAGATTTTAAAGAGGTGTTAAATCCTTGTTACACATATATATTAAGTGAATTGCTTTCTAACACATATAATCCAATGTTCAAAGACTATACAAATCCTACTGCCCTTGTAATAGGAAACAAATTAGATGAAAAATATGCTATTAAAACAGGAACAACAAATACGGACTTCTGGACCATCGGTTATAATAAAGACAAACTTATGCTAGTGTGGGTTGGAAATGATGACGGAAGTGAAGTATCTTCAAGCAAAAGTCTATACACTAAAAATATATTTGCAGATACAGTTAAAGTTATCAACAATAATAATTTTGGGAACACTTGGTATCAAAAACCAGAAAATGTAGTTGCTACAATGTTAGATGCAACGACTGGTGAAAACACGAGTGATAATTCAAAAGCTGCTTTGTATTATTTTTTGGAAGGATCTGAAGTTATACCAATAAATGCTGAAAAAAAAGAAGAGTAACGAATGTTACTCTTTTGTTATATCTATTACAATGTGATACTTATTATTTATATCTGTTTCATCTATTGAAATATTAAATCCTTCTTCATTTAGAGAATTTGTTAAATCTCTATATTTATTAATAGCAGTTTTAAGGTCTAATCCAGCTTCTTCTTTCAATTTATCAAAAAAATCTGGTTCCAATGTATCAAAAAAAGTAACAGGATCTATAACGTTATCTTCTTTTACTACAGGAATAGGATCAACCTCATCATTACTAATTATATTATTAACTTCTTCTTTAACTTCTTGAGATGCAGGATCTACTGAGGAACTAACTGGTTCAGTAGATGATTCTTCATCATCAAATATAAATTCTTCCTTATCATTTGTTATAACTGTTTGTTCTTGTTGAATATTTTTGTTAATAACTTCAGTTTGAGGTTCAGCACTTGTTTCATTAAAATCAAATACTAATTCTTCTGGTTGTGTATTATTATTTGCTTCTACATCTAAAGTTTCTATTTCTTCATTATTATTAATATCTTGTGAATTATTAACAATTACCTCTTCAGTTTTAAACTCAGGTTCAAATCCAAATCCAGGCATTATATTGTCACTTTCAGGTTGATTTTTCTCAACTTTTGGTTGTTCTTCCATACTCATATTAACTTCTTGATCTTCAAGAAAATTAAAAAACTTATTTGGTATATCTTGTTTTTTTGGTTCTTCAAAATTAATTGGAGTTTCATCAACTTTTTTTTCTTCAACAACTGGAGTAGGATTAAACTCACCTATTCCCTCAAATACATTAGTTTTAGGTTGTTCTACAGTATTTGAATTAATGTCGGTTGCATTGTTTATAATACTTTCGATGTCAGGATTTATATTAACAATTGGAACATCTTCCTCGATTGACCCACTCTTCTTTTCATTTTGTTCGTCTTTAATAGCCAAGTCTAATTGTCTAACAGTTAATCTTTCATTAATAATTCTGTTTAGCCAATCTACTTGTTTTTCTTTATCACCTACAGTTAAAAGTGATCTAGCATGTCTTTCAGAAATTTTTCCTTGCATTAATGCAGTTTGAACTTCTTCAGATAGATTTAGTAATCTTAGTTTGTTTGCTATTGTTGATTGAGATAACCCCATTTTCTTTGCCAACTCTTCTTGTGTCATGTTACCTCTATCTAACATATTTTTGTACGATTTAGCTTCTTCGATTGAAGATAAATCTTTTCTTTGAACGTTTTCTACTAAGGCTACTTCGGCACTAGTATCATCATCCATGTCTGTTACAATAGCGGGAACGACAGAAAGACCTGCAATATTTGCGGCCTTATATCTTCTTTCACCTGCTATTATTTCAAACTTGTCACCCAAAGGTCTTAAAACCAATGGTTGAATGATTCCATGTTGTTTTATGGAACTAGCAAGTTCATTTAAAGCATTTTCATCAAAGTTTATTCTAGGTTGAAAACGATTGGGAATTATTTCTTCAACCGGAATTTGACGTATTTCCTTAGATTCTTCCATTGCTTAGACCCCTTTTATCCTATTTTATTCTATAGTAATTTTAACTTATTTATGAACTTATTTCAATGGTTTTTTTATTATTTGATCATAGGGTCTAGGATATTTTTCATTAATAACACTATCTACACGAATGCAAATAACGGATCTTTTAGAATTTTCTTTTGGTAATTCAAATTCTCTAATTGTTTCAATCTTGGAACCCAAAATTTCTATAGTTGATGTGGCTGTTTTTAATTCTTCATCATAATTTGATTTTAATGCTATAAAGTATCCATTTACCTTAGTTAATGGTATGCAAAGTTCAGAAATAATCCTAAGTTCTGAAACTGCTCTTGCAATTGAAACATCAAATTTTTGGCGATTATTTTTCACAAAATTTTCAGCCCTATCATTAATGATAGTTACGCCTTCTAAATTCAAATAATTAACTAATTTTTCAAGAAAAGTTGTTTTCTTGCCATTGGAATCAAGTAATGTAACACTTATATGTGGAAAAAATATCTTAATAACTACTCCTGGAAATCCAGCTCCTGTTCCTACATCTATTAAATTATTTATATCATTAAAATTAATAGATGTATTATTTACAACCAAAATTGAATCAAAGAAATGTTTTAAATATACTCCTTCAATATCTCTAATAGCTGTTAAATTTACTTTTTTATTATATTCAAGTAAAAAATCAGCATATTTTTTTAACAAATCTAATTTTTTTTCGTCAAAATCTATATTTAATTTTTCTATTTCACTAATAAACTCATCTATTTTCATTTGCATATTCCTTTTTCAAATATATTGCAAGTATACTTATATCTGCTGGATTAACTCCACTTATTCTTATAGCTTGTGCTATTGTTGTTGGTCTAACTTCTTTTAACTTTTGTCTTGCTTCACTAGCAATATTTCTGATTTTATCATAATCTATATCTTCAGGAATCTGTTTTTCTTCTAGTTTAAGCATTTTTTCCGCTTCTTTATACGCCTTATCTATATAGCCTTCATATTTTAATTTTATATAAACTTGTTCCTTTATTTCATCAGAAAAAGGTATATTAATAAAATTTTCTAAAAATTCAATTGTAACTTCTGGTCTTCTTAATAATTGATCAAATGAAAGTGTTGTTTGAGGAACAGGTATAATATTTTCATTAAATATTGCCTCAACATTGCATGTAATTTTAAGTTTATTATCTTTCAAATAATTTATACATTTTTCTATGCCTTCAATTTTTTTGTTAAGTTTTTCAAGTTGATCATTATTTATTAAACCAACATCATAACCATGTTTTCTCAATCTTAAATCAGCATTGTCACTTCTAAGCAATAATCTAAATTCTGCTCTTGATGTTAGTAATCTATATGGATCTCTTATACCTTTTGTAATTAAATCATCTATTAATACACCAATATATGCTTCATTTCTTTTAAGAACTAGTGGTTCTTTACCTTCAAGTTTAAGTGATGCATTAATACCAGCCATTAACCCTTGACAAGCAGCTTCTTCATAACCACTTGTTCCATTTATTTGGCCAGCAGTAAATAAATTTTCTAAAATTTTTGTTTCGAGAGATGCATGAAGCTGTGTTGGATATATAGCATCATATTCAATTGCATATCCATATTTTAAAATCTTAGCATTTTCAAAACCAGGTAAACTATGTACCATCATTTCTTGTACTTCAGGGGGCATAGATGTAGAAAATCCTTGTAGATACATGTCATCATATGATCTACTTTCTGGTTCGATAAATAATTGATGTCTCTCCTTGTCAGCAAATCTTACAACCTTATCTTCAATAGAAGGACAATATCTTGGCCCTATTCCTTCTATATCATCTAGTGCTCCATACATAGATGATTTATTTAAATTCTCACGAATAATTTTATGTGTTTGTTCTGTAGTATATGTTAAATAACAAGGCACTTGATCTTCAATCTTATATTGTGGTTCTAAATCAAAACTAAATGTTAATAATTTATCATCACCAGGCTCCAATTTAGTTTTAGAAAAATCAATAGATTTTCTATCAATACGTTGTGGAGTTCCAGTTTTTAATCTTATTATCTTAAAACCATAATCTTTAAGCTTATCACTTAAATGAAGACTAGGTTTTTCACCATGTGGTCCTTTTCTTGTTCTAGTTGAACCAACTAGAATATCTGCTTTTAAATAGGTTCCTGTAGTTAATATAACTATATTTGATTCTATTTTTGTGCCATCTTCTAAGATTACACCATTTACTTTATTATTATTTACTATTAAATCCTCTACCATAGCTTCTTTAATTTCAAGATTTTCTAATGAGTTTAAAGTATCTAACATTTCTTTTGGATAAGCTACTTTATCACCTTGTGCTCTTAAAGATTGTACAGCAGGACCCTTAGCACTGTTTAGCATTTTTATTTGAAGGTGAGTTTTATCTGCTACTTTTCCCATCACTCCACCAAGGGCATCTATTTCTCTTACTACTATTCCTTTAGCACTTCCCCCAATATGCGGATTGCAAGGCATATCAGCTATATTTTTAATATTTCCTGTAATTAATAATGTTTTATGACCTTTTTTTGCACACGCATGAGCTGCTTCACAACCTGCATGTCCGCCGCCTACAACAATTATTTCATACATACTTTATCACCTTCTTTATTTTCCTAAACAAAATCTTTTAAACATTTCATCTAATAATTCTTCTTCATAAGTTGTTCCATTGATTTTTCCTAATTCTTCCCATATACCCTTTATGTCTAGTTCAATCATATCAATTGGCATATCATTTTTTATAGAATTTTCAACTTCTTCTACTTTATTTAAACATTTTTTTAATATACTAATGCTTCTCGCATTATTTAAGTATGTTGGATCATTAGTCTTTATTTTTTCAAGATTGAAAAGTTCAGATATTTTATTTTTTAAATCATCTATTCCAGTATTATTTAGTAAACTTATTCTAACTATTCTGTTTTTATCAACATTTAATGTATTAACATCTATTTTTGAATCTAAATCTATCTTATTTATTATTATTATATAATTCTTATTATTTAATTGACCTAATAATTCTTTAATATCATCAGTTATAACTTCATTGTTATTAAGTATAAAAAGAACTAAATCAGAATCATTCATCATTTTTATACTTTTTTCTACGCCTATTGCTTCAACCTTATCATCTGTTTTTCTTATTCCTGCAGTATCAATCATATTTAGTATAATACCATTAACTATTATTTGACCTTCTACTATATCTCGAGTTGTTCCAGGAATATCAGTTACTATTGCCTTTTCTTCTTCCAAAAGAGCATTTAGTAAACTACTTTTTCCAACATTAGGTCTTCCTATTATTGATGTTTTTATACCTTCCTTTATAATTTTTCCATTTTCTGATTCATCAATAATTTTTGAAATTTTATTTTTTAAATTATTAAGTTTTGGGGTTAATATATCATTTGTGATAATATCAACGTCATCATATTCAGGGTAATCAATATTTACATTAATATTTGATATTATTTCAACCATATCATTTCTTAAATCATTAATAAGGTTAGATACTTTACCAGTAATTTGATTTGAAGCAAGCTTTCTTTGTATCTCAGTTTTTGAATCAATCATATCCATTATTGCTTCAGCCTCAAGTAAATCAATTCTTCCATTTAAAAAAGCTCTTTTGGTAAATTCTCCTGGTTCTGCTAATCTACAACCTACTTCTAATAGTATTTCTAATACTTTGTTTGTAGGTGCTATACCACCATGCGTATTTATTTCAACAATATTTTCTTTAGTAAAAGTTTTTGGTGCTTTCATCACAGAAACTAATACTTCATCAATTTTTTCACCTTTATATTCAATAAATCCATAATTTATAGAATGAGACTCAACCTGCTTTAAATCCTTACCATTAAAAATAGTATTAACTATATTTATTGCATCAGATCCACTTACTCTAATAATAGATATAGCACCTACTCCTTGAGCTGTTGATATAGCACATATTGTATCTTCCATAATTTCACCTTCTTAATATAAAAAGATATTTCCGGGGGAAATATCTTATTTATCATATTTAATTACTAAATGACGATTTGGTTCTTCTCCAATACTTTCCGTCTTTACCCCTTTAAAATTAGTTAACTTATTGTGAACAATTCTTCTTTCATAAGCATTCATTGAATCCATATGAACATCAGTTTTTGTTCTTACACAATCCTTAGCAAGGTTAATAGCAAGTCTTTCTAATCTTCTAACTTGTTTTTCTTTATAACCTTCTACATCAAGCATTATTCTTACATGCTTTGAAGTTTCCTTATTTACAACTTGCATTAAAATACATTCTAAAGCCTTTAATGTTTGACCATTTCTACCAATTAGAATTGGATTATTATCAGAAATCATTTTAATTTCAATTGTTTTTTCTCTTATTTTTGTTTCAAAATTAACATCTATTCCCATATCAGATATTAATTTTTTTAAATAATCTTTTAAATATTCACATATATCATTTAATAAATATACTTTTACATTAAAACTTCCAGCCTTAAATAATTTACCCTTAGTTTCTTCATAATTATATACATAATTATCTTCTTCTAAGCTTAACTTATTTTTAGCTTCTTCAAGTGCTTCTTCTAATGTTTTTGCTGTAAATAATTCATACTTCATATTAATTACCTCTTCTTTTTTCTGTTTTTTCTTTTATTGAAATTTTCTTTTTTTCTTCTTTTTTGTTATCTTTTTTATTACCCTTTTTATTTATTGATTTATCAATAATATAGTTTTGAACAACAATAAATGCATTTGTTATTATCCAATATAATGCAATTGCTGTTGGTAAACTAAATGATGCAACAAAAATCATTACTAACATTATTATAAGCATTGATTTATTTTGAGATTGTTGTGTTGCAGCTGTTTGAGTAAGTGTTTTCTTAAATGAATAATAAGTAGTTAACATTACTAAAACAATTAATATTATATAGGTATAATTTCCTTTTGCAATACCTGTTGTTGGTGTCATTCCTAAAGATAAACCTAAAAATTTACCTTCAAATATTGCTGGAACTCGATTAATTGCTTGTAAGAAACCAAAGAATAATGGTAATTGAATAAAAGCCATCAAACATCCTGATAATGGATTAACTCCATATTTTTTATAAATAGCCATTGTTTCTTGACTCTTTTGCATTAATGATTCTGAATCAGTTTTATCCTTATATTTAATTTCAAGTCTTTGAATTTCAGGAGTTGCTTTTTGCATATTAATAGTTTGCATTTGACTTTTCTTTGAAAATGGTAAAAGTATTACTCTTATTAATACTCCTATGATCATAACTGATAAACCAAAATTTTTAATTGCATATCCCAATTTTAAAATTAAGAAAGCAAGAGGTTTAACAAATAAAAATTCCCATAAACCAGAACTTTTATTAGAAGTAATTTTAAAATTCTTACAATCTGGTAATTTTTTTATTGAAATTTTCATTTGTTTATCATACTTTTTATAAAGTTTTAATAAGTCTTCACTCTTTGGCTTACACAAAATATTTTTTTGAATAGCCTGGCCTGTTGGTTTATATACAACCATTTTCTTATTCTTATCTTTAATTGCTGATCCACAACCTGTTAAAAGAACTACAAATGTTACTAAAAGTAATAATTTAATTTTTTTCATTGTTGATAACCTTTCTAACAACATTTATCATATCTTCATTCCATTTTTCATGAGAATATAATAAACAATCCCTACTTATCATTATAATATATTTATAATTATTTGAAAATAAATTTTGGTTTTGACCAACAATCATTCTTAATTTTCTCTTTATTTTATTTCTTATTACTGCATTACCTAACTTTTTACCTACAGCAAAACCAAAATATTTTTTATTATCGTCTGATGGATAGTAATAAATAGTGATTATATTTCCTTTAACTTTTTTACCATTACATATAATAAGGTTATATTCATTTGCATCCTTAATAATATATTTTTGTTTCATATTACCATCCTTTCCTTATGTATATTATATTTAAATTTTAAAAAAACCACAATTTAGTGGTTATTTTGTTAATCTTTTACGACCTTTAGCACGACGTCTGTTAATAATTTTAGATTCTACTCTTGCAAAGAAACCTTGTTTCTTTTTCATTTTTCGATTATTTGGTTGATATGTACATCCCATTGCTTTCATATTTCCACCTCCAAATTAACTAAGCGTGTATATTATAATATTATAAACAATCTAAAGTCAAGGAAAACTGGGGATAATTCATGGTTATTAACAAAATTTGTGAATAATTATTTTATGTATTGTTAATTGTTAATAAATAAAATAAAAGTTGTGGATAATGTTAATAACTATAATTTTATCAGTATTTTCAATACTTTTTATGTTGATAACTCATGTTAATAATTTGTTTTCATTATTTTTTTCTTTAATTTTATCCACAATTGGTTTAAAATAATTTTAATCGCATAGATAGTGGGGTGATAAGGTTGAAAATTGAACAAGTATGGAATAGTTTTTTGGAAGAAATATCAAAACAACTAACTCCTACTTCATATCAGGTTTGGTTTAGTGAACTTAAACTTGTTAATATGGATAAAGATAATATTACTATTCAAGTTCCAATGCTTACTCACAAAAATACATTATCTGGTGCTTACTATCAAATTATAAAAAATGTTTTTTTATCTATAACTGGTATAGATTATGAAGATAGAATTAATTTTATTCTAGAAGAAGAAAATAATTTTATAGATAGAAGTAATCAAGAAATAGATAACACATTAGATTGGAACTCTAATTTAAATACCAATTTAACATTTGATAATTTTGTTGTAGGATCTTCAAATAAACTTGCATTTATAGCTGCTAATGCTGTTGCAGATGCTCCTGGTACAATTCACAATCCTTTATTTATCTATGGTAAAAGTGGACTTGGTAAAACACATTTAATGCATGCAATTGGTAATAAAATTATGAAAAATTCTAATAAGAAAGTGCTTTATGTTTCTTCAGACGAATTTATGAATGATTTCACTGGAATTGCAGATATAGCTAAAAATGCAAATTCTATTGATTATGCTAATCAATTTAAAAGTAAATATAGAAATGTCGATGTTTTAATTATCGACGATATACAGTTCTTAGTAGGAGCAGAAAAAACACAACAAGAATTTTTTAATACATTTAACTACTTACATAAAACTAATAAACAAATAATTATTTCCTCTGATAGATCTCCAGATGATTTAAAAAAATTAGAAGAAAGATTAAGATCAAGATTTATGTGGGGATTACCTGTTGATATTTATCCACCTGAATTTGAATTAAGATGTCGAATTATTAAAGAAAAACTTAAAAATACTTCGATAGAAGATAAATTAAGTGATGAAGTTATAGAATATATAGCAAATTCTTGTCAAAATGATATTAGACATATTGAAGGATCTATAAATAGACTTCTTGCTTATACTGCTATGATAGTTCCTGATAAAATAGATTTAGAATTTGCTGTTGAAGCATTAAAAGATTTTGTTAATAAAAATATATATACTGACAGTAATATTTCAAAGATTCAAAAAACGGTTGCTGATTACTATAAAATATCAGTAGAAGATTTAAAGGGTAAAAAAAGAAATAATAAGGTAGTTATTCCAAGACAAATAGCAATGTATTTGTGTAGAATGGAAACAAATGAAACTTTTCCTAAAATTGGTCTAGAATTTGGAGGAAGAGACCATTCAACTGTTATATTTGCTTGTGACAAAATAGAAAATGAACTAAAGAATAATGTTGAATTAAGTGATACTATAAATAAAATTAAATCTAATTTATAAACTTGATATTGTGTTAATAATTTAACAGTTATAAACATTAATTTTTGACGAAAAATAATAGAATTTTTAAGTTATTAACATTATCAACTTTATTATTATTATTATTAATTAAAAAAGAAAGAAGGATAAGAAATGAAATTTACAATTGAAAAAAACGTTATATTAGAAGCTTTAAATAATGTTAGTAAAGCTATATCTAGTAAAAACATTATTCCTATACTAAATGGTATAAAGTTTGAGTTAAATAAAGATGGATTATATTTAACAGCAAGTGACAGTGAATTAAATATTAAACAACTTATTAAATATGAAAACATAAAAAATGTGGATAAAGAGGGTATAATTATTATTCAAAGTAAATATCTATTAGATATTATTAGAAAGTTACCTAATGATTTAATAGATTTTGAAGTAATTGATGGATTAAAAATTAAGATATATACAGAAAATAGTCAATATAGTTTAAATTGTATGGAACCAAGTGAATATCCAACTATTAAGATAGAAGAGAGTAAAGATCCTTTAATTATCAACAGTAATACTTTAAAAGAAATTATACATCAAACTATATTTGCAATATCAACACAAGAATTAAGACCACTATTGACAGGTATTAATTTAAAAATTATGGCTGATAATTTAGAATGTGTTGCAACTGATTCTTATAGACTTGCTAAAAAAAATCAAAAGGTAAATTTTAAAAATGAAGTAAATATCATTTTACCTGGAAAAAATATCATTGAGCTAGAAAAAACTCTTCCAAATGATGAAGATGTAGAAGTACATATATTTAGTAACAAAGTGTTATTTAAATATTCAACAATATTTTTTCAAACAAATTTATTAGCTGGTAATTATCCAAATACAAATAATTTAATTCCAACAGAATTTAAATATATTGTTAAAACAAATTTAAATTCATTCTTTTCAGCAATAGATAGAGCAGCATTACTAACTCAAGGAAAAGATAAAAATATTATCAAAATGATTATTAATGATAAAAATATGACAATTAATTCTTATGCTTCAGAAATAGGTAAAGTAGAAGAAAATTTAGAAATAGAATGTAACAATAAAGAAAAACTAGAAATATCATTTAGTTCTAAATATATGATTGATGCTTTAAAAACTTTCAAAGATGAAGATATATTAATTCTATTAAATAGTGACATTAAACCTATAATTATTAAGTCAGTAAACGATGAATCTTTAATTCAATTAATTTTACCAATTAAAACATATTAGACTATATTCGACAAAATATAGTCTTTTTATATGATATAAATATTCTTATTCATGGGGGATATTTATGGAAAATTATGAGATAAATAATAGTACTATAGCTTTGATATTTAATAATGATAAAACAATAGTTTATGAAAAAAATAAAAGATTTATTGTAAATTTAACACCAAATCAAATAGTAAAATATAGTTGTGAATATTTTGGCTCTAGTTATAAGGGTAGAATAGAGGGAACAAAAAAATTAACAGGAATAACTCACAAATCTCCAATTATTATTGAAGAAAGTAACGAAATTATATTTTTTCCTTTAACTTCTCCGAGAAATAAAGAATGTTCTTGGATAAGAAACAAATATATAAGTAGTTATAAAAAATGTGAAAATAGATGTATTTTATTAACAATAAATGGGGATAAAATAGAAATTGAATGTTCATATGAAATAATTAATAATCAAATATTAAGATCATCTCGTTTAGAAAGTATAATTAGATATAGAAAAAGTGTAAATTTTATTTAAAATAAGCCTATTTTGTGATATAATTGTTTTAGGTACAGGTGTACGTAAATATAAGTTTGTTTAAAAATGAACTTAAAAAGAGGTAAAAATGAAGATTGATAGTTTAAAATTATTAAATTTTCGTTCATACTCATCAATTTTTTTAGAATTTGATTCTAATTTAAATATTATTTATGGAATGAATGGTTCAGGAAAGACAAATATAGTTGAAGCTATATATGCACTTTCATTAACTAAATCGTTTAGAACAAATAATGATAATTTGATGATTATGAAAAATAAAAATGTTACTAAAGTTGAGGCTGACATAATAAATAATAAAAAATCTAACTACCAATTAATACTTCAAAATCATGAAAAAAAGGTAAAAATAAATGATATAAAAATAGGAAAAATAAATGATTATGTTTCTAATTTATTCATGATTTTATTTAATCCAGATGATTTAAGAATAATAAAAGATTCACCTGCACTAAGAAGAAAACTTTTAAATATTGAATTATCTCAATTAGACCATAATTATATATTATATTTAAATGGATATAATAAACTTTTAAAACAGAGAAATATATATTTAAAAGAAATGTATATAAATGGAACACTTTCTAAAGAATATTTAAATATTATGACTGAAAAACTTGTTGATTTTGGAATAAAAATTTATGAAATTAGAAATAATTTTCTAAATAATATAAAAAAATCTATAAGTGAAATGTATTTAAAAATATTTGAACATGGAGATTTACAAATAAATTATGTAAGTGATTTTAATGCTTCTCGTGAAAATTTATTAAGGAAATATCAGTCAAATTTGAAGAAAGATTTATTTTTAGGAAAAACAACAATAGGTATACATCGAGATGATATAAGTTTTGAATTAGATGGATATTCTTTAAAAGAGTGTGGATCAGAAGGACAACAAAAAAATGCACTTATTGCATTTAAATTGTCTGAAATTGATGTAGTAAAGAGTATTAAGAATTATTATCCTATATTAATATTTGATGATTTATCAAGTGAACTTGATAAAAATAAAATTAATAATATATTGAATCTTCTTAATAATAAAGTTCAAACTTTTATTACTACAACAAGTATTGATTATTTTACTAATGAAATAATTAAAAAATCAAAATTAATAAAAGTTGATAATAGTCAGGTGGAGGTAAATAATGAATGAGGAAAATAAACACTATGATGCTAGTGATATTCAAGTATTAGAGGGATTAGAAGCTGTTAGAAAACGTCCAGGTATGTATATAGGCACAACAGATGTTAAAGGACTTCATCATTTAGTATGGGAAATTGTTGATAACTCTATTGATGAGGCATTGGCTGGGTATTGTAATAGCATAGAAATTGTTATTAATAAAGATAATTCTATAACAGTTAAAGATAATGGTCGTGGTATTCCTGTAGAAGTACATGCTAAAACTGGTATATCAACAGTTGAAACAGTTTATACGGTTCTACATGCTGGTGGTAAATTTGGTGGTGGCGGATATAAAGTATCTGGAGGACTACATGGTGTTGGAGCATCTGTAGTTAATGCACTTTCAAAATGGGTTAATGTAAAAGTCTATAAAAATGGAAAAATTTATGAGTGTAAATTTGAAAATGGTGGTAAAACTGTTCAAAATTTAACAGTAATAGGTGATTGTGAACCAAATAGAACAGGAACTACTGTTACTTTTAAACCAGATCCAGATATTTTTGATTCAGAAATATATGATTATGATACTTTAAAAGTAAGAACAAGGGAATTAGCATTTTTAAATAAAGGATTATCCCTTAATTTAAGAGATGATAGGGATGCAGAAGATACTACTGGAGAAACATTTATGTATGAGGGTGGTATTTCTGAATATGTTAAATTTATTAATAAAGGAAAAACTCCAATTCATGATGAAATAATTCACCTTGATGGTGAAGAAGACGGAGTTATGTTTGAAGTAGCACTTCAATATAATTCTGGATATAGCGATAGTATTTATTCTTTTGTTAATAATATCAATACTCATGATGGTGGAACTCATGAAGAGGGAGTTAGAAGAGCTCTAACGAGAATTATTAATAACTATGCTAAGAAAAATAATTTATTAAAAAATAATGATGATTCTTTAACTGGTGAGGATGTTAAAGAAGGTTTAACTATGATTATTTCATGTAAACATCCAAATCCTCAGTTTGAAGGTCAAACTAAGGGAAGACTTGGTAATAGTGAAGTAAGAACACTTGCTGATCACGTATTTTCTCAAGGATTTGAAAGATTTTTAATGGAAAATCCTGAAGAAGCTAAAATTATTGTTGATAAAGCTATGACAGCATCTAGAGCACGAATAGCTGCTAAAAAAGCGAGAGAATTAACAAGAAGAAAAAGTGATTTAGATGTCGTTAACTTTGGAGGAAAATTAGTTGATTGTAAAGAAAAAGATCCTTCAGTATGTGAGATATTCTTAGTCGAGGGAGATAGTGCCGGTGGATCTGCTATTAAAGGTAGAAATTCAATGACACAAGCTATACTTCCTTTAAGAGGAAAAATCTTAAACGTTGAAAAAGCACGATTGGATAAAGCATTATCAAATGAAGAAATAAGAACTATAATTACCGCATTTGGTACAGGCATTGGACAGGAATTTGATTTAAACAAATTAAGATATGACAAAATTATAATTATGACCGATGCCGATGTAGATGGTTCTCATATTAGAGTATTATTATTAACATTATTTTATAGATTCTTTAGACCAATTGTTGAAGCAGGACATGTATATGCTGCTCAACCACCTTTATTTTGTATAAAACACGGTAAAACAATAAAATACGTACTTAATGAAGAAGAACGAGATTCTTATATTGCATCACTTAACGAAAATACTAAATACGATATGTCTCGTATGAAAGGTCTTGGTGAAATGGATGCAGAAGAATTAAATGAAACAACAATGGATATTGAAAAAAGAATATTAAGAAAAATTACTGTAGAAGATGCAATTGAAGCAGATGCTGCATTTTCAAAACTTATGGGAGAAGAAGTTGAACCTAGAAGACAATTTATTGAAAATAATGCAGTTTATGCTCAAAACTTAGATATTTAGGGAGGTTTTATTTATGGATCATAGTAGAGATAGATTACAAGAAAATAATATTGTAAATGAAATAGAATCTTCATTTCTTGAATATTCAATGTCTGTTATAGTGTCTCGTGCACTTCCAGATTTAAGGGATGGTTTAAAGCCAGTTCATAGACGTATTTTATGGTCAATGTATGAATCTGGTTATACTCCTGATAAACCACATAAAAAATCGGCTAGAATAGTCGGAGATGTTATGGGTAAATATCATCCACACGGAGATTCTTCAATTTATGAAGCAATGGTTAGAATGGCTCAAGATTTCAGTTATAGAAATATGCTTGTTGATGGCCATGGTAATTTTGGTAATATTGAAGGTTATGGTGCAGCAGCAATGCGTTATACAGAATCAAGATTATCAAAAATATCCCTTGAATTATTAAGAGATATTAACAAAGATACAGTTAATTTTGTTCCAAATTTTGATGAATCTGAGAAGGAACCAGAAATTTTACCTTCTAGATTTCCTAATATTTTAGTAAATGGTACTATGGGGATTGCCGTAGGTATGGCAACAAATATACCACCTCATAATTTAGGCGAAGTTATTGATGGTTGTATAGCTTACATAGATAATAATGATATTGACGTTGATGGCTTAATGCAATATGTTAAAGGGCCTGATTTTCCAACAGGTGGTATTATCTTAGGAAATAGTGGAATTAAAAAAGCTTATGAAACTGGTAGAGGTTCAATTACTATTCGAAGCAAAGCAACTATTGAGGAACATAATGGAAAACAACAAATCATTATTGATGAAGTTCCTTATGGTGTAAATACTTCGGATTTGAAAGATAAAGTAGCTGAACTAGTACACAATAAGATTATTGATGGTATTTCAGATTATCATACTGACTTAAAAAATGGAATAAAGATTACTATTACACTAAAAAAGGATGCTAATGCACAAGTTGTATTAAATAATCTTTATAAACATACTCAATTTCAAACAAATTATGGAATTATATTTTTAATGCTTGATCAAGGAGTTCCTAAAACTCTAGGATTAAAGGATATAATTGCAAAATATATTGATTATCAAAAAGAAATAATTATAAGAAGATGTAAGTTTGATTTAGATAAAGCAGAAAAAAGAGTACATATATTGGAAGGTTTAAAGATTGCTCTTGATAACTTAGACGAGGTTATAAAATTAATTAGAGGATCTAAAACAGATGAAGAAGCTAAATCTGGATTAATAACTAAGTTTGGATTAACGCAAATACAAGCTGAAGCAATTCTTGAAATGAAATTACGTCGTTTAACTGGATTAGAAAGAGACAAAGTTGAAAACGAATTACAAGAATTATTAGCAAGAATTAATGAATTGAGAGAAATACTTGCTAGTGAAGAAAAAATTCTTCAAATTATAAAAACTGAATTACAAGAAATTAAGGATAAATATGGTGATGATCGTAGAACAAAGATAGATATGACTGCTATCGAATATATTGAAGATGAATCACTAATTCCTGAAGAAAATATAATTATTTCATTAACTGAAAAAGGATATATTAAACGAGTTCCTTCATCAACTTATAAAGCTCAAAATAGAGGTGGCGTTGGTGTTAAAGGAATGACTACTAATGAAGATGATAAAGTAGATCATCTAATTAATTTATCAACTCACGATTATGTATTGTTCTTCAGTAATAAAGGCCGCGTTTATAGATTAAAGGGCTATGAAGTACCTGAATATTCACGTCAAGGGAAAGGTTTACCTATTGTAAACTTATTACAAATTGATAAGGATGAAAAAATATGTAGTATGTTAAAAATGTCTTCAGATAATAATGTTAATTATTTAGCATTTGCTACTAGAAATGGTATAACTAAAAGAACAGCAATATCTGAATTTGAAAATATTAGAACATCAGGAAAAATTGCAATAACAATGAAGGACAATGACGAATTATTAGTCGTTAAACCTACAACTGGTGAAGACATGATCATGATGGCATCAAATGCCGGAAGAATGGTTAAATTTAGAGAAAATAATATCCGTGTAATGGGTAGAACTGCAGCTGGTGTAAGAGGTATCAATTTAGCTGATAGCAAATGTATTGGTATGGAAGTAGTAAAAGATGACGACTTAATTCTAATTGTTACTGAAAATGGTTATGGAAAAAAATCACGCGTAAATGATTATCGAGAAACTAATAGAGGAAGTAAAGGAGTTAAGGCAATTAATATTACTGAAAAGAATGGTAATATAGTTGCGGTAAAACTTATTTACGGAGATCAAGATGCAATTATAATGACAGACTCAGGAATGACAATGAGAATGAGTCTCGATCAAATATCAACATTAGGAAGGGCAACACAAGGTGTTAGATTAATTAATTTAAAGAATGATCAAAAGGTTGCAACAGTTAGTTTAGTTGATAAAAACAATGAATTAGATGACAATGATGATTGTGAGTCAAGTGATAATATAAAAGAATCAGAAAAAGAAGAAGCTTAAAAACTTCTTTTTTTTATGTTCCACGTGAAACATAAATATTATATAGTAAAAAATAGTTTAATGTTCCACGTGAAACAATTATATATATATTGAAATATATAATTAATTATGTTATTTTATATACGTGCAACAAATATATTGTAACCTGGTCAGATTCGGAAGAAAGCAGCCACATCAATCCCTATTTGTGTGCACTTTTTTTGTGAGGTAATCAAAATGCAAAAATATATAGAAAAATTATTTAAATTAATGAAAAAATGTAAAAAAAGTGATGATGTACCGGTAGCTGCACTAATAGTTAAAAATAATAAAATAATAGCGTGTGGTTACAATAAAAGAGAAAAAAAATACAAGGTTACAAATCATGCTGAAATAATTGCTATAGAAAAAGCAAATAAAAAACTTAAAAATTATTTTCTATATGATTGTGACCTATATGTAACATTAAAACCTTGCAAAATGTGTGAAGAAACTATTAAAGCATCCAGAATAAATAATGTTTATTATTTGTTAGATAAACTTGATTCTAAAAAAGAATATAATAAAACTATGTATAAAAAAATAAATAGTTTATACGAAAAAAAATATCAAGAATATTTACGTGAATTCTTCAATAAAATGCGATAAATAGGAATTATATATGGTATAATAATTTCGAGGTGAAAGTATGAGTTATAAAGTTTTATACAGAAAATATAGACCAACAAAATTTAGTGACGTTATAGATCAAAAATTTATAACTGATACTTTAAAAGAGTCAATAAATAATAAAAAAATATCACATGCTTATATTTTTTCAGGTCCAAAAGGTACTGGAAAAACATCTACTGCAAAAGTATTTGCAAAAGCAATTAATTGTGAACATCCTATTGACGGTGAACCATGTGAAAAATGTGAATCATGTTTAAACTTTAATTCAAATCCAGATGTTATAGAACTTGATGCGGCATCAAATAATGGTGTAGATGATATTAGAGAACTAATTAATAATGTTAAATTAGCTCCTACTAATTCAAAATATAAAGTATATATTATAGATGAAGCTCACATGTTAACAAACAGTGCTTCGAATGCTTTTCTATTAACTTTAGAGGAACCACCAAGTCATGCTGTGTTTATTTTAGCTACTACAAATCCAGAAAGTTTACCAAGTACAATCCTTTCACGATGTCAGCAATTTGCTTTTAGCAAAATTTCAAAAAAAGCCATTACTTGCAGAATAAATGACATCCTAAAACAAGAAAATATTGTTGTTGAAAGTGATATTATTAATGAAGTTGTTTCACTTGCAGATGGTGGAATGAGAGATGCGCTTAGCATATTAGATCAATTAATAACATTAAATAAACCTATAAGTGTTGATTTATTAACAGAACAGTTTGGCATTATTTCAGAAGAAAAAATATCAAATTTAATTAATTCTATTTTAGAAAAAAATGTTGAAAATATAAATCAATTATTTGATCAATATAATGAATATGGAATAAGTGAAAAGTCTTTTTTGAATAAATTTATTCATTTATTAACAGAAAAAGCATGTGAATTAAAAATGACTGGTAATGATGCTGATTTATTAGTTATTAAAAATATAATTATGGAAATTGTTAATATGAATCAACTTAAAAATTCATTTAACTATTATGATGTAATAAAGATGATAATAATATCAAATTTAGAGGGCAAAATTATTTCCCAGGAAATAAAAAATAAAGAAATTGACGAAAATATAATTAAAAATGCTATAAGTATTACTGAAGAACAACAGGATCTTGCTGGAAATAATAAAGAAGAAAAACAAAAAAATATAAATTGTGAAAAAATAAATGCTGAAAACACAAATTTACAAGATGTCAACAACACTGATTTTGAAGAAATCAAAAAAATAAGAATAAATAATTCTTTTACTGCCGCAGATAAAAAGGTAAAAAGTGAATTTGAGTCAAAATTTCAAGGATATATAGATTTGTTAAAATCTGATAATGAAATATATTCTTTATTGGTAGATACGTCTATTGGTGCTGTATCTCCAACTAATGCCATCATAATTGCTGAAACTATGGCTTCTGCAAATCTATTAAATGAAAAATCAGAAAAAATCATAAAAAAAGGAAAATTTTTAAACAAAAAATTAATTTTTCTTTGTAAAGATGAGTGGGAAGAATTAGTTAAAGAATATAGAAGTAAGTTAAAGAATGGATATATATATAAATATATTGATGAACCTGTATTAAAGGAACAAGATAAGTTAGTAAATATAGCCGATGATATTTTCGGTTCAGATAATATAATTATTGAGGAGGAATAAAAATGAACATGCAAAATCTTATGGCTCAAGCACAAAAAATGCAAAGAGATATAACTAAGAAAAAAGAAGAAATTGATAAAATGGTATTTGAAGGAAATTCAGAATTAGTTACTGTAAAAGTAAATGGTAAAAAAGAAGTTCTTTCAGTTAGTATCAATTCTTCTGTTGAATTATCTAAAGATGATATAGAAGTGTTGGAAGATATGATTAAAATATCAATAAATGATGCTTTTAAAAAAGTTGATAGTGAAACTGAAAAACAACTTGGCTCATATGGTGGAGCTTTGGGTGGATTATTTTAATGAAGTTTCCTGAAAGCATTGAAAAACTTATTGAGTTTTACCGTTCTATTCCTGGTATTGGTGAGAAAAATGCTATTAGAATGGCTATTGCAACATATGAGAAAGATCAAAGCAAGTTAGATGAATTTTCAATGGTTATATCAAATTTGAAATCATCTGTTAAAAGATGTAGTGTGTGTGGGAACATAGCTGATGATGATATATGTACTATTTGTTCGGATGAATCACGAAATAGGAATTTGATTTGTGTTCTAGAAGATTTTAAAAGTGTCTTTGCTTTTGAAAAAAATAATATATTTAATGGGGTGTATCATATTCTTGGTGGTTTAATATCTCCAATGAATGATGTAAACCCAGATGATTTAAATATAGCTTCTTTGATTCAGAGAGTTAAAAATTTAGATAATCCAGAAATAATAATTGCATTAACATCTTCTATTGAAGGCGAAATGACAATGTTATATTTAAAGAGAGAATTAAGTAAATACAATGCTAAAGTCACTAGGCTATCTTATGGAGTACCTATTGGTATGAGTTTAGATTATATGGATATGATATCATTAGGAAAAGCCTTAGATGACCGCAGAGAAATTATTGATTAATTAAATCATATAAAAAAAGATTTATACTATAATTTAGTATGAAATTGAAATTTTATAAATTATTTAAGAAAATCATAGTTTCTTTTTTAATTATTAATAGTTTTAATTATTTATGTAGTAGTTTTCTTGCATTTATTCCAATTAATGTAATAACTATTTTCATTATTGCTATATTAGGCATTCCTGGTATAATAGCATTAAATTTATTATATATAATTATTTGAGGTATTGGTTATGAACAATGATTTAAAGCTAAGTAATATACTTGATAAATACCGTGAGAATAAAAATTCTCACGTTTATTTAGTTGAGACAAATTCTATAGACGATGCCATAGCTGATATAAAAAAATTAATAATTGAAATAAATAATTTTAATAGTAATAATGTCGAAGACTTGGTTAATAATAATTCACTACCAACATTAAATGTTTTGACTGCGGAAAAGATGGAAATTAAAACTGAGCAGGTTGAACATTTAATTCAAAATCTTCAAAAAATACCTGTAATTACAAAAGAAAATTATTTTATAGTTAGTGAATGTGAAAAGTTAAATAAAAAGTCCGGAAATCAAATGTTAAAAATAATTGAGGAACCGGAAACAGATGTTATTGGATTTTTTATTTGTAATAGTGTTGATGGTGTTATGCCAACTATTCAAAGTAGAGCACAGTACATTTCTTTAAAATATGATCAAGAAAAAAAATATGATGAATGTTTAAAAAAAGATGCTGAAAATTATTTTAATAACATACATTCAAATAACGTATCAATTCTTCAAAATAAATATATTGTGGATAATTACAAGGATATCAACAAACTTATAGAATTTGTTGAGTGCCTTTCAAGTATTGAAAAAAAATATATCGAAAGTATTTTTGATTTTGATATAATGAAAAGAGAAAGTTATATATTGAAAAATTTATATAACCTTATAAGTAATATAAAGAAAAATGGTAATGTGAATCTGTTACTAGATGAATTTATAATAGAAGTGAGTCGATTATAATGAAAATATATGGTGTTGTATTTCATGAAAATGGAAAAGCATACAATTTTAAAAGTCAGTTAGATTTATCAAAGGGTGATTTGGTTGTTGTAGAAACTGATAAAGGTATGCAAGTTGCTAAGGTATTATATTCAAAAGAAATATCCAAGGATATTAATGAAGCAGAAATAAAAGTAATATTAAGAAAAACTACTGATGAAGATTATGAAAAATATCTATCTAATTTAAAAGATTCAAAAGAAGCCTTTAATAAAGCAAAAAATCTTGTACAAAAGATGAATTTAGATATGAGATTATTATCAGCTAACTTTACTTTAGATAAAGATGTTCTTCTAATTAATTTTATTTCTGATGATAGAGTGGATTTTAGAGAACTTGCAAAGAAACTAGCGAGTATGTATAAGACAAGAATTGAATTACATCAAGTTGGTGCTAGAGATAAGGCTAAAGAAGTATGTGGAATTGGTAAGTGCGGGCAAACACTATGTTGTAGTAGATTCCTAACTCAACTAAATTCTGTTTCAATGAATATGGCTAAAAATCAGAACTTAGCGCTAAATCCGTCAAAAATCAATGGGGCTTGTGGTAGACTGTTATGTTGTCTTCAATATGAAGATGATGTGTATTGTGAATTATCAAAAGGATTACCAAAAATTGGGAAAAAGATTAAATATGAAGGTAAAGACGCAACTGTTGTTGCTGTTGATATTCTAAAAAGATCATACACAGTTGCTACTGATGATGACAGAATAGAGGTTAAAGTTGACTGTGAATAGTTCGTTAAATGATTTATACGATTATGTTCCATTAAAAATATATCAGAATGATAAGTATTTTAAGTTTTCTTTAGACTCGGTACTTTTAGCTGAATATGTTAAGTCTTCATCATTAAAAAAATCAATTTTAGAATTATGTGCTGGAAATTGTGCAATATCGATGATATTAACAACTAGGACAAATTCAAAAATTACCGCTGTTGAAGTACAGGATGAAATATTTTCACTTGGGGAAAAATCTATCAAATATAATAAACTTGATAGTCAGATAAACTTTATAAAATCCGATATAAAGAAAATCGAAAATTATTTCCCAGGAAATAAATTTGATGTAATAATATGTAATCCTCCATATTTTAAAAAGGATGAAACATCATATGTTAACGATGAAAAAATCAAGGCTATTGCCCGTCATGAAGTTCTTGTTTCTCTTAGAGACATAATAAAAATTTCGTCAAAAATTTTAAATCTCGGTGGAGAATTATATATGGTTCATCGTGCTGAAAGAATCGATGAAATTATAAAATTTTGTTTTGAATATAATATTAATGTAAAAAATATCCAATTTGTATCGACAAAAAAAGGTAAAGAGCCTAGATTAGTTTTAATTAGGGCTGTACGTGGTAGTAGTGAAGGTGTTAAAATAGCACCTGAAATGAATATTGAAAATTTAGATTCATTTAAAAATATTTTTTGAAAGGAGTGATATCATGAAGGTAATTGTTGGTTTGGGAAACCCAGGAAAAGAATATGAATTAACAAGACATAATATCGGTTTCATAGTTCTAGATAACTATTTAGGCGATGTGTCCTGGAAAGAAGAACATAATGCCCTAATATTTGAAAAAAGAGTTAATAATGAAAAAGTACTATTTGTTAAACCCTTAACTTTTATGAACAATTCAGGCGAAGCTATAAGTAAAATATTGTCTTATTATAAGATTGATACCGACAATATACTTGTTATTCAAGATGATATAGCACTTCCTTTAGGAAAATCTAGAATAAAGTATGAGAGTTCAGATGGTGGTCATAATGGTATCAAATCAATAATAAATAATTTAGGTACTAACAAATTTTTTAGACTTAAAATTGGTTTAGCTAAAGAAAATGATAATATTGATACTATTTCGTATGTTTTAGGTAAATTAACTGCTAAAGAAAAAGATCAAATGAGTAAAGATATGAACTATTATTGTGATGTTATTGATTCATTTATTGATGATAAAATTCTTGAGGTAAAATAATCACTATGGACAAGATTTTTGATATTTTAAATTATGAATCTGGAAAATCTATATCCGGCTTAACGACAGAGTTAAGCGTTTTTTGCGTTTTAAATAAATATAAAAATGTTGATGGAAATGTATTAGTCGTAACTAATACTATTTACGAAGCTAATAATTTATATAAATCGTTATTAACATACACGAAGAATGTTTCAATCTTTCCAATGGATGATTTTATAACATCTGTTGCAATTGCTATTTCACCAGAATTTAAAGCCACAAGATTAGATGTGTTAAATGGAAACTTTAAACATCAAATTATTATTACAAATTTAATGGGATATTTGAGATTTCTACCGACAAAGCAAGCATATGTAAATAACATAATCAATTTAGAAAAAGGAAAGAATTATAATAGAGAAAAACTTATCACAAATTTAGAGAAAATAGGATATAGAAGAGACTCACTTGTAACATCTACAGGAGAGTATGCTGTTAGAGGATATATTGTTGACGTTTTTGCTATGGGTGATGATAACCCAACCAGAATTGAGTTTTTTGATGATGAGATTGAAAGTATAAAATCATTTGATTCTGAAACGCAATTATCTGTAAAAAAACTAGATACTATTGATATAACACCTTTTACTGAGTTAAATTATGATGGAAATAGTTCATTATATGATTATATTGAACCATCTTGGGTATATTTTATTGATAGACCACAGATTGATGCAGCATATAAAAAATTAGAAAATGATATTGTAGAGTATTTTGAAAGAAAAGATGAAGATTATAAAAAAATTATGTATTCCTTCAATGATATAAAATTCAAGAATTACAATAATCTAAACAAGTTTAATTATTCAACAGATGACATAGATTTAAATGCAAAAGAAATTCCAAATTATAGAGGAAATATTGATAACTTAAAAGTAGATATTAATAAATTGTTACTTGGTAACAAAAAAGTATATTTTTGTACAAAAGATAATGATTTAAAAGAAAAAATATCCTCATTATTCAATAATGATGTAAAAATTTTTTCAACTGAAATTAATCATGGATTTATATTTGATAATTATGCTATTTTTTCAACTAATGACTTAGAAGGAAATTCTGACAACCGAATCAAATTTCGAAATAGCTATCACTACGGAAAGAAAATTAAGTCTTCTGATCAACTCGAAAAAGGTGATTATGTAGTTCATATTAGTTATGGTATTTGTAGATATGTCGGTATAATTACTATTACTAAAAATGGGTTAGCTAAAGATTATTTACAATTAGATTTCGCAGGAAATGACAAAATATATGTTCCAGTTGAAAAAATTAATACGTTATATAAATATGGCGATAGTGATGGAGCAGCTCCTAAATTAAATCATTTAAACTCTTCTTTATGGGCTAAAACAAAAGCAGCAATAAGAAACAAAATAAATGATATTTCAGAAAAACTAATAAAACTATATAGAGAAAGAAATAATGCACTTGGTCCGGCATATAAAGATTATCCTGATGAAGATGTATTTGCTTCAGAGTTTTGTTATGAATTAACTAAAGATCAAAAAAAGGCCATATCAGAAATTGACGCTGATTTAAAAAAATCAAAACCAATGGATAGACTTTTATGTGGAGATGTTGGATTTGGAAAAACAGAAGTAGCATTTAGATCAATGTTTAAAACTGTTTATAATGGATATCAAGTAATGTACTTATGTCCTACTACTATACTTTCACATCAACAATATTTAAGTGCTATAGAAAGATTCAAGAATTATCCTCTAGAAATAGCTTTAGTTAATAGATTTACTACTCAGAAAGAGTATAAACTAATAGTAGAAGGTTTAAAAAACGGAAAAATAGATATAGTTTTTGGAACTCATAGACTATTAAATGAAGAAATTGAACTTAATAATTTAGGTTTATTAATTATTGATGAAGAACAAAGGTTTGGAGTTACACATAAAGAAAAAATTAAAGAAGTTAAGAAGAATGTTAATGTATTAACATTGTCAGCTACTCCAATACCCAGAACAATGAAAATGGCATTATCAGGAGTAAGAGACATGTCTATAATTGATACTGCGCCTGTCGATAGATATCCAATTCAAACATATGTAATTGAAGATAATGATTTATTGGTTAAAGATGCTATATATAAGGAACTATCTAGAAATGGACAAGTATTTATTCTATATAATTCTGTAGAACATATTATGAATAAGGCATCTTTAATAAAAAAACTGGTTCCAGAAGCGAGAATATGTGTTGCCCATGGTCAAATGAATAAAACCGATCTTGAAGAAATAATGTCTGATTTCATTGATTATAAATATGATATATTATTATGCACTACCATTATTGAAACGGGAATTGATATTCCAAATGCTAATACTTTAATAGTTTATGATGCAGATAAATTTGGTTTAAGTCAACTTTATCAGTTAAGAGGTAGAGTAGGACGAACTAATAGAATAGCCTATACATATTTGTTATATAAACCAGGTAAAATATTATCTGAAAATGCATCTAAAAGATTAGAAGCTATTAAGGAATATACTGAACTTGGTAGTGGATATAGAATCGCTATGAAAGATTTATCAATTAGAGGTGCTGGAGACTTAATTGGTAGTGAACAGGCAGGATTTATTGATTCTGTCGGTGTTAGTTTATACACAAAACTAATATCTGAGAGTATTACAGGTGAAGGAAAGGACCCCCTTGAAGATGTCCCAGAAGTAAACAGTTTACTAAATGTTGAAACTCATATTAGTGATGATTATGTATCCGATGAAGATATAAAGATTGAAATTCACAAACTAATAAATTCTGTTGTGTCTAGTGAAACATTTAATAACGTTAAAGAAGAACTAGAAAATAGATTTGGTACTTTACCACAAGAATTAGAAATATATATGTACGAAGAATGGTTCGATAGTATGGCCAAATCATGTAACATAACTCGAGTAGTACAAAACGAACGTTTAGTTGAAATTACTTTGCCAAAAAATATTTCCCAGGAAATAAAAGGAGACACTTTATTTATAGAAGCTATGCAAATTTCGTCAAATTTTAAGTTTAAATACATAAATGAATGTATTGTAATTCAGTTCTTTATAAAAAAAGATGATAAACATTTCCTATACTATTTAGTCCCACTACTTGAAAAAATAATTTAAAAAAAAGATTTATAGATTTTATTCTTGTTCTATAAATCTTTTTTTACATTCTTCAATAAGTACCTTTGTTTTTTCTAGGTCATATATGTTTCCAACATTTACTTTGATTCCTTGAAGATGTTTATATGTTTTAAAGAATTCTTTAATTTCATCAATCGTATGTTCAGGAAGATCAGACATTGATTTAATATGGTCATATCTTGGATCTGTTGCATTTACTGCAATAACCTTCTCATCGCTAAAACCATTGTCTATAAGTTCTAAGTATCCTAAAACTCTACTTTTTATTATACATCCAGGGAATGTAGGAAAAGTTGTAAGAACTAATATATCTAGTGGATCACCATCACCTGCAAGAGTATTCTCTATAAACCCATATTCACTAGGATAACTAACACTCGAAAATAAAACTCTATCCAATTTAATTCTGTGTGTTATTTGATCTACTTCATATTTGTTTTGTGTACCCATTGGTATTTCTACAATTGCTTCTACTTCCATAATTACCTTCCTTATATAAAAAGTATGGGTTAATAACAAAAAAAAGTCAATCAATTGTATAAATATCTTTACATAATACACAATATATTTAGGAGTGGTTTTATTGAACAGTAGCGGTGTTTTTCGAAGAATTGATGAATTAGGCAGAATAGTTATTCCAATAGAAATAAGAAAAATATTAAATATCAAAGAAGGAGAAAATTTAGAATTTTATATTATCAATGGTGAACTTTGTTTAAAAAAGAAATCAATTAGTATAAATATTAAGAATTTTCTAGAAAAGATATTTTTTTCAATGCAAGATATAATTGATGGAAAGATTATTATATCTGATAGGGAAAAGGTTATATTATCTTCTGACAGAAGTCTTAGTAATGAAAAGTTACCAGCAGATATTTCTGCCTTATTAACTAAATATGATGATGTTACAAAAATAAGCAATTTCAATTTTGTAGGATCTAATACTGATATATATATTTATCCATATTTTTTAGACAACGATATTTCAGGCTTTATAATAATTTACGAAATAGATGATATAAAGAGATATCATAAGCTAATTAAATTTATTATTAATTACGTCAGTAATGAATTCAAAATATAAATATTCTTGAAAATTAAAAAATGTTGTGCTAAAATCAATGTAATTTAAGTGATGAAGGAAAGAGAAATATCAATGTTTAATTGATAAGAGAGTGGTTGTTTGGTGAAAAACCATAATTAAACGATATTGAAAATGGCTCTGGAGCTTAATCGTGAAATTCGCGTTAAGAATTTAAGCGTATGAATATAATTCATAAATTAAGGTGGTACCGCGGAAGTGTTTCTTTCGTCCTTTAGTTTATGAATTTTTTTATTTTTGAGGAGGAATATATATGGAAAACAAAACTTTTTATATAACAACACCAATTTATTATCCAAGTGATAATTTTCATATTGGTCATTGTTACACAACTATTATTTCAGATGCAATAGCAAGATTTAAAAGATTAGAAGGATATGATGTGTTCTATCTAACTGGTACTGATGAACATGGTCAAAAAATTCAAAAAAAAGCAGAAGCAGCTGGTGTTACACCACAAGAATATGTTGATAAGATAGTTGCGAACGCTAAAGATTTATGGAAATCACTTGGTATTACATATGATAGATTTATAAGAACAACAGATGAAGATCATGTTAAATGTGTTCAAAAAATCTTTAAACAATTATATGATCAAGGTGATATATATAAGGGTGAATATAAAGGTTTATACTGTACACCTTGTGAATCATTCTGGACAGAATCGCAACTAGTTGATGGAAAATGTCCTGACTGTGGTAGAGATGTTAGTGAAGTATCTGAAGAAGCATATTTTTTAAAGCTGTCAAATTATCAAAAAAGACTTGAAGAATATTATGAATCTCATCCTGATTTCATAGAACCCATTTCAAGAAAAAATGAAATGATAAATAATTTTATAAAACCTGGACTAGATGACTTATGTGTATCTCGTACAAGTTTTAATTGGGGTATCCCAGTTAGTTTTGACGAAAAGCATGTTGTTTATGTTTGGCTTGATGCGTTATCAAACTATATAACGGCGTTGGGTTATAATTCTGAAGATGATTCTTTATTTAAAAAATATTGGCCTGCTGATGTTCATATTGTGGGAAAAGAAATTGTTAGATTCCATGTAATTATTTGGCCTATAATGCTAATGGCGTTAAATTTACCACTTCCTAAAAAAGTATTTGGACATGGATGGCTTGTTATTAATGGTGGAAAAATATCAAAGAGTTTAGGAAATTATAAAGATCCTAGAGAGTATATATATGACTATGGCGTTGATGCAGTTAGATACTATGCACTTCGTGAAGTTCCTTTTGGAAGTGATGGTACATTCTCTGAGGAATCATTAATAAACAGAACTAATGCTGATCTTGTTAATAATTTAGGTAACTTAGTAAACAGAACTATTAGTATGACAAAAAAATATTTTGATGGTGTTGTTAGTAATCCTAAAGCTAATGAAGATTTAGATAAAGATTTAATTGATTCTTGTATAAATCTAAATAGTGTTGTTTGTTCTAAAGTTGACGAACTTAAAGTTGGAGAAGCATTACAAGAAATATTTGATGTTCTTAAAAAAGCAAATAAATATATTGATGATACTATGCCTTGGGTTTTAGCAAAAGATGATACAAAGAAAGAAAGACTTCAAACCGTTTTATATAACTTACTTGAATCTATTAGAATTTGTTCTGTATATCTTCAAGCCTTCATTCCTGAAACAGCTGAAAAAATATTCAATCAATTAAATACAACTGATACAAGTTTTGATTCAACTAAGACTTTTGGCGTTCTAAAAGTCGGAACTATTCTTAATGAACCTGAACACTTATTTGATAGAATTGAAATAAAAGAATAATATTTCTTGGGAATATAATTCCCGAGAAATATTTTTTTTGTTATAATTTACTTGGTGATGCAAATGTTTACTGATACTCATGCTCATTTTGAAAAACAATATTATGATAATTATGAAATTGTAATTGATAATGCAAAGAAAAATTTTGTAAATAGAATAATATCATCTGGATGCTCTAAGCTAGCTAATATAGAATCTATAAAAGTATCTAATAAATATAATAATGTATACTCAACAATAGGTTATCATCCAGACCAAGCAGATATCATAACTGATATGGATATTAAAGAATTGGAAGAACTATTAGATAATGAAAAGATTGTTGGTATCGGTGAAATTGGATTAGATTACCACTATGAAGGTTACGATAAAGATAAACAAAAAAAGCTATTTATTGAACAGCTAAAATTAGCACAAAAACATGCGTTACCAGTTGTTATACACAGTCGAGATGCAGTTCAAGATACAATTGATATTTTAAAGAAATATCCTAATATAAAAGGGGTTATACATTCTTTTAGTGGATCTTTTGAAGTTGCAAATATATATATAGGTATGGGATTTAAATTAGGAATTAATGGAGTTGTTACTTTTAAAAATAGTAAACTTAAGGAAACTCTATTAAAAATAGACCCATCAAATATTGTTTTGGAAACAGATTCACCTTATTTAACACCTCATCCATTTCGTGGTGAAAAAAATGAAAGTAAAAATATAAAAATTATTGCTGAATTCTTATCTGATTTATATGGAATTCCTTTAGAAAAACTCTCAGAAATTACCAATAAATCTGTTGCTGAGATTTTTGACATATAAACATGTTTATGCTAAAATATTCTCAACTTTAAGAGGTGATTTTTATGGTAAAAAAAGTCATTAAAATTACATCATTATTTGTTAAAGCATCTTTATTAATTGTTGCTCTTTTTGTCATTGAAACCACTTCTACAAAAGTTCAAAGTAAAGTTGAAAATGAAAATTTTAATAGAAATGTTGATTTATCAACAATGGCTCTTAAAGTTAATGAAATAAATGAAAACGATCCATATGCAACTAAAGATACATTCACAGGTCAACTTACTGGTTATGCACATGATTGTCCATTATGTGGAGGAACACTTGCCTGTGCTCCAAACTATAATGTAAGAGATAGAAGAGATTATTATCCAGATAAACAATATGGAACTGTAAAGATTGTTGCATCAAGTAAAAATTTACCATGTGGAACAGTAATTAGATTTAATAAACCAAGTTTATCAAGTGATCCAATATACGCTATTGTTCTTGATAGAGGTGTTCCTGGAAATAATCTTGACTTACTTGTTCCTACCGAAGACTACGCAATTAAATTTATTGGTAGGTCAACAGTAACTTATGATGTACTTAGAACAGGATGGTAACATTCTGTTTTATTATTAAAGAGGTGTTTTTATGATAACTGCTAAGAAAAGTTTTGGACAAAATTTTTTAAAAGATCAAAATATTATTTGTAAAATAGCAAATTCTCTTGACATTAATGATGATGATTTAATTATAGAAATCGGACCTGGTCAAGGAGCACTTACTAAAGAGTTAAAGTCTAAGAATGCTCAAATTATTGCATTTGAAATTGATGAAAGAATGCATGAAGCACTTGATAAATTGGAAGATAAAACAACAAAGATTGTTTATAAAGATATATTAAGTGTTGATATAAAGAAAGAATTAAAAGAATACAAATATAATAGATTGTATGTGATTGCAAATTTACCATATTATATAACAACTCCAATTTTGGAAAAATTAATTAATACAGATTTAAAGATTGATGATATGGTTGTGATGGTTCAAAACGAAGTTGCAGATAGGTTCTGCGCGAAACCTGGTAGTAAAGAATATGGTTTGATGACAATTCTTTTAAATGTAAAATATAATCTAAAAAAATTGTTTGTTGTTAAGAATACTTGTTTTCTTCCGTCTCCAAAGGTAGATTCAGCAGTTGTTCACTTATCTTTAAAAGAAAATGTTTTAAAAATTAATGATATTGATAGTTTTAATAAATATTTAAAAATGGCATTTTCACATAAGAGGAAAACTCTCAAAAACAATTTACCAAAAGATGTTTGGTATAAAACTCTTGAAATACTTGTAAAAAAAGATATTAATGTAAATGTAAGAGCAGAAGATCTAACATTAGATGATTATATAGATATTTGTAATTATATATATTAAAAATCATAGAATTACTTAGGTGATTCTATGATTTTTAATTTGGATGATTTAGTTACAAGAAAAAGTTATAATCATGACATTATATTTAAGATAATCAAAATTGAAAATGATACCGCATATCTAAAAGGTGTAGAGGTTCGACTTCTGGCAGATGCGCCGTTAAGTGATATTGAAATATATAATGACATAGTTAGAGATGATTTTGATGTTGATATTGAAGAAATAAATCAAGAAAGAAATAACGATTTTTTTTATCTTCCCGGGAAAATACTTCATCTAGATAGTGATGGTGATTATTTAGAAAAATGTTTAAAATTTTATAAAGGAAAAAAGGTATATGCTACGGGCAAAAAGATTAAAGAAGAAAACATGTCAAGTCAAATTCCAATGCTTTTAAAAAGTTATAGACCGGATATTTTAGTGATAACTGGTCACGATGCATACAACAAAAAGTTAGGAAATATTAATGATATGAAAAGTTATAAAAATTCTTATAATTTTATAAAAGCAGTTAAAGAAGCTCGAAAGTATGAAAAAAGCCATGAAAAACTTGTTATCATAGCGGGAGCTTGTCAAAGTAATTATGAAGAATTAATTAAAGCAGGTGCAAATTATGCATCAAGTCCTAAAAGAGTAAATATTCACGCTCTAGACCCAGCAATTATAGCAACAACAGTTGCCGTTACAGAACGAAGCAAACAAGTAGATTTAATCTCATTATTAAGTAAAACAAAATATGGAAAAGATGGTATGGGTGGAATAATAGGAACTGGGCTAATGTATGTGGGGTTTCCTAGATAATGAATATTAATGCTATTAAGGAAAATATCAAAAAAAATCTCGGAAAAAACGTAACCGTAACGTTAAAATGTATTAGAAATAGAAAAGAAATATATGAAGGAAAACTTTATAAAATTTATCCAAACATTTTTAGTGTCTATACCAGAAATGGGGAAAAGACTTTCTCTTATGTAGATGTTGTTACTAGAGATATAATAATTAAATATGAATGAAAAATCATATTTAATTAATAATATATATTGCATTTTGAAAATTATGGTATAATAAGGTTATAGATAGGAGGATATAATGAAAATTACATCAGTTACTGTAAGAAGATTTGATCGAGAAGGATCAAATGTGAAAGGATTTGCTTCTGTTGTGCTAGACGATGCATTTGCTATTCATGACATAAGAATTATAGAAGGAGAAAATGGTTTATTCATCGCAATGCCAAGCAAGAAGAAAGCTACTGGTGGATTTAGTGATATTTGCCATCCTCTAAATTCTGACGTAAGAAAAGAATTCCAAGATGCAATACTTGCTGAATATGACAAAACTGAAGTTAATGCCGAATAAAAATACTCAAGGTTGAGTATTTTTTTATTTTTTTATAAATATAATTCTATTGGTGATACTATGAATGAAAGTGTTTATAAAACACACGAACTAAAATTACTTAACCGTAACATACTTAGTTTAAATGGAATAAATAAAGTACTAAATTTTGATAAAGAAGAATTTGTTTTATCTTCTTCAATGGGGAATATATTAGTAAAAGGAAAAAATTTGGAGATGCTTATGCTTGATACAGAAAAAGGAGATATTAAAATTAAAGGGAATATATTTAGCATTGTTTATATCGATTCAAAGAAGAAAGAAAAAGAGTCAATTCTTACAAAGTTATTTAAATGATTAATAGTAATATTCAACTATTTAGTTTTATATCTTCAATAATGATTGGTTTTATCTATTGCTATCTCTATAAATACTATTTTAAGATTTTTAAAAAACAAAGAATAATATTTCTTGTTTTTATTGATGCTTTATTCATAATAATTAACTTAGTTTCACTAATATTTTTATATATGAGGATAAATGGTGGATATATTCATTATTCATTTATAATATTTTGGATAATTGGATATTTAGTTGCAATAAAAGTAAATAAGTATGTAAAGCGACATTAAAAGTCAATCTTTTCAGTTGTACTTTTGTTATAATAAGTTAAACAATAGGTGGTATTCATGGAAAGAAGAAAGAGTAAAAAGGAAAAAAGACGAATTATTATGATTTCATTTTTAGTATTATCTTTATCCGCTTTTTTAGTAAAAAGTGTTTTTTCTGATTGGGTACAAATCCTAAAAAATAATCAACAAATACATGAATTAAATGATAAAAAGAAGGTATTATTGGATGAGGAAGCATCTTTAAAATCAGAGGTAACTAAACTTGAAAATCCAGAATATGTTGCAAGATACGCAAGAGAAAAATATTTATATTCAATGCCAGATGAAATAATTATTAGGGTTAATTAATAGAATTTATTATATAACGAATTAATATTAATATATTAATTCTTTTTATTTTGGGGAAGATTTAGTATAATAGTTAGACGGTTGGTGGTTTTATGAGAAAACTTTATGCAATTGAAGATTTAAATTTTTTTGTATATGATGTTTCAATTACTGTTATTTATAATAATGAAATTGTAAAAAACAGAATTATTAGAAATTTTAGGGAACATAATTTTTTCATTATTGACTCAAAAGATATTATTTCAAACAAGAGTGTATCTGAATATTTAAAAGCAAATAAATTCAATATGAAAATGGTTCCGTATTTTAACCTAGAAAAAATAATTTCAAAAAAATTAAGGAATCTTTCATATAGGGAAAGAATATATCTTAAAACCATTATTTTGATTACAACCATAAAACTTACATACATATTTGATGACATTTTGACTTTTTTAAATGAGGATGAAAAAAATATAATTATTAAGTATTTAAAAGATAACAACTTAAATTTTCTTAATATTACTTCTGACATTGATGAAGTACTATTTACTAATTATTTAATCGTATTGACAAAGGGTGGAGTTGCTATTGAAGGTAACACTAAAAATGTTTTAAAAGAAGAAAAATTGTTAAAAAAACTTGGTTTTTCTTTACCATTTACTTACGATTTATCATTACAATTAATGTCATATGGATTATTAGATAAACCATATTATAGTGTGGATAGGTTGGTGAATAACCTATGGAAATAAAAGGAAAAATAAGTGCTGTTATTGGAGATTTAACCATTCCAATTGCTGATTTGAGAAAAGAAGTATACGTTCTTGATAACATAAATAAATATACTGATAAGAAAAAGATTGTAGAAGCACTACAGATGGTAAATCTTGATGAAGATTATTTACTTAAAAAATCTAATGATTTATCAAATGTTGAATATAATAAATTGTTATTAGTAAACGATTTAGTTAATAAAAATAAACTTATATATCTTGATTTTTTTGAAAAAGGATTATGTTATAAAGAAAAACAGTACTTTAAAAGATTATTTAAGAAGCTTTCAAGGGATTATGGTATATCATTTTTGGTTTTAACGAATGATTTAAGTTTTTGTATTGATCTAGTTGATGAATATGCCATTTATAAAGAGAATGAAGCAATCTATGTTTATGATAAAAAAGATTTATATAATAGGGAAATATATAAGTATTATCCAAAGCATGAACTAGTGGATTTTGTAATTAAATCTAGGAAGCAAGGACATTTACTCGAGGACTATACAGACATAAAAGATATTTTAAAAGCCATTTACAGGGAGTTAAAATGAGATATTTTTTAAGGATTTCCTATGATGGAAGTAAATTTTATGGATTTCAGAGACAAAACACTGAAAGAAGTGTACAAAGTGAGATTGAGAATGAATTATCATCATTATTTAATGAACCAATCAAAATAAAGGGTGCAGGACGAACAGATAGGGGTGTCCATGCTAAAGGACAATGTCTCCATTTTGATTCTTTAAAAGAAATAGACTCTACAAAAATAAAGAAGGAACTAAATCACAACTTAATAAATATTTCAGTAAAGGAATGTAAAATAGTTAGTGATAATTTCCATGCTAGATTTTCTGTGAAAAAGAAACATTATTACTATAAGATTTCTTTTAATAAAAAGGATTTTAATAGCGAGTATGTATACTATCACAAACCACTAGATATTAAAAAAATGAAAGATGCTTCAAAAGAGTTTATAGGAGTTCATAACTTTCAAAACTTTGTTAGTGGAGAAAGGGACAACTATGAATGTATTATTTATAAGATAAAATTTATAAAATTTAATAATCGGTTAACAATTCATTTTTATGGAAAAAGCTTTTATAGATACATGGTAAGAAATATGGTTGGAGCCCTAATTGACGTTGGTAAAGGGAAGAACACAAAAGAGGATATTGTTAACTTATTAAATTCACCTAAAACTGATAAAATGTTATCTACAGCACCAGCTAAAGGATTAACTCTTGACAAGATTTACTATTAATTTGTAAAAATTGTTAATTTTATCAGTAATTATGGTATTTTCTAATTGACATTTATACCTTAATTTCATATAATTTTAATCGGTACATTTTATTTATCCCGTTTGTTAGACCGTGGGAAAGTCAAAGCAATAAAGGATAATGAAAGGAAATAATTAATTATGAGTACATTTATGCAAAAAAAAGAAACAGTAGAACGTAAATGGTATGTAGTAGATGCTGAAGGTCAAACTTTAGGACGTCTAGCTACTAAGGTTGCTACAGTTCTTAGAGGAAAACATAAACCTACATATACTCCTCATGTAGATTGTGGAGATTATGTTATCGTTATTAATGCAGAAAAGGTTGTTTTAACTGGAAATAAGTTAGAGGACAAAATGTATTATAACCATAGTGGATTCCCAGGAGGACTTAGAGAACGTAATGCTAAAACTATGATTGAGAAATATCCAGAAGAAATGGTTGAAAGAGCAATTAAGGGAATGCTTCCACACAATGCTTTAGGTAGAGCAATGGGTAAAAAGTTATTCGTTTATGCTGGAGCTGATCATAAACATGAAGCTCAAAAACCAGAAGTTATGGAAGTTAAATAAGGAGGTTAACAATGGCTAATAAACAAGTTTGGACTGCTACAGGTCGTCGTAAAAGATCAATCGCTCAAGTTAGAATGGTTGG